>Ga0308171_1000273_pt1 | contig 138937 bp, 140 predicted proteins | sample PhyGR1_FD_202135 | JGI IMG/M metagenome (GOLD analysis project Ga0308171, IMG submission 202135) | Phyllosphere microbial communities from UC Gill Tract Community Farm, Albany, California, United States - DLSLSG.R1 | ecosystem: Host-associated > Plants > Phyllosphere > Unclassified | place... | reverse complement strand
GCAAGCCCTCGCTGGTGGTGTGCCTGGATTCGGGCTGCGCCAACTACGACCAGCTGTGGTGCACCACCTCGCTGCGCGGCCTGACCGGCGGCAACTTCTCGGTCAAGGTGCTCAACGAAGGCGTGCATTCCGGCGATGCCTCCGGCGTGATCCCGTCCAGCTTCCGCCTGCTGCGCCAGCTGATCTCGCGCATCGAGGACGAGAACACCGGCCGCATCCTGATCGACGGCATGAATGTCGAAATCCCGGCCGAGCGCCAGGAACAGGCCAAGCGTGCCGCTGAAGTGGTGGACACCGCGATCTTCGAGAAATTCCCGATGGTCGATGGCCTGCGCCCGATGAACGACGACCTGGCCGAACTGGTGCTCAACCGCACCTGGCGCCCGGCGCTGTCGGTCACCGGTGTGGACGGCCTGCCGCCGCTGGCCTCGGCCGGCAACGTGCTGCGCCCGCATACCGCGGTGAAGCTGTCGCTGCGCCTGCCCCCGACCGCTGACGGCAAAGCCTGCGGCGAGCTGCTCAAAGAAGCCCTGCTGCGCGATCCGCCGAACGGTGCGGAAGTGAAGCTGGACCTGGAGAAGGCCTCCAGCGGCTGGAATGCCCCGGCGATGGCGCCGTGGCTGACCCAGGCGATCGACGACGCCAGCCAGACTTTCTTCGGCAAGCCGGCGATGTACATGGGCGAAGGCGGCTCGATCCCGTTCATGGGCATGCTCGGCGAGAAGTTCCCGGGCGCGCAGTTCATGATCACCGGCGTGCTCGGCCCGCACTCCAACGCACACGGCCCGAACGAGTTCCTGCACATCCCGATGGGCAAGCGCGTGACCTCCTGCGTGTCCAAGGTGATCAGCGAGCATTACGCGGCCAGCCTGCGTGGCGAGACCAGCGGTTCGCCGGTCGCCGCCGACAGCGGCACCCGTCACGGTGGCCACGGCTGCTGCTGACGTTGGCGGACGCAGCCTGGCCTTGCTAGGCTGCGTCCACCTCTACTGACGCATTTGGCATGAACGGACTGTTTGGCAGCACCAGCTGGCTCTACATCATCCTGGTCGGCTTCGTCGTCGGTCTGCTCGGGCGCTTCTTCATGCCCGGCAACAACCGCATGGGCTGCCTGCTGACCATCGTGCTCGGCATCGTCGGCGCCCTGCTGGCCGGCTGGTTCGGCCAGTACATGGGCTGGTATGCCCGCGGCGAGCCTGCCGGTTTCATCGGCGCGATCCTCGGTGCGGTCGCGGTCCTGGCCGTGCTCCGGCTGTTCAGCAGCAAGCGCTGAGCATCGCCCTCTTCTTTCTTCCCGCGCGCCTTCCGGCGCCGCTTCGACGTACCCGTCCATGAACGATCCCGCTTCCGATCCGCTGCGCGCCGAACACCGCCGGCAGTGGACCTGCGCCGCCCTCGGCGACCCGGCCACCGCGCTTGACCGTGCGTCGGTCGATGCCGGTTTCCGCAGCTACTGGCGCGCCACCAGCGCGCGCGGCAGCCACATCGTGATGGATTCCCCGCCCGGGCTGGAGGATGTGCGCCCGTGGCTGCGCATGCACGACCTGCTCGAGCCCAACGGCGTGCGCGTGCCGCAGGTACTGGCACGCGATGAAGACAACGGCTTCCTGCTGCTGGAAGACCTGGGCGGCCCGACGCTGGCCCGCCATATCGACACCGACAACGCCGATGCCTGGTTCGATGCCGCCTTCGCGCAACTGATCCGGCTGCAGTCCATCCCGGTGCCCGAGGGCATGGGCAGCTTCGGCGAGGCGCTGCTGCAGCGTGATGCCGGGCTGTTCGACGAATGGTTCCTGCAACGTCACCTCGGCCTGGCACTGGACTGCGGCGAGATCGAGCACCTGCAGCGCATGCACTGCCTGCTGATGGACAACGCCCTGCAGCAGCCGCAGGTGCTGACCCACCGCGATTTCATGCCGCGCAACCTGATGCCGATCGACGGCGGGCCGGCCGTGCTGGATTTCCAGGATCTGGTGCGCGGGCCGATCGCCTACGACCCGGTCAGCCTGTTCAAGGATGCGTTCCTGAGCTGGCCGATCGAACGCGTGGACGCGTGGTTGGCGCGCTATCACGCGCTCGCCCTGGCCGCCGGCCTGCCGGTGCGGCCGTGGCCGCAGTTCCTGCGCGACGCCGACTGGATGGGCGTGCAGCGCCACCTGAAGATTCTCGGCCTGTTCGTGCGCCTGCGCGACCGCGACGGCAAGGGTCACTACTTCGAGGATGCACCCCGTTTCATCCGCTATCTGGATGAAGTGCTGCCGCGCCATCCCGAGCTGGCCCCACTGCACGACCTGTTCGAGCTGCGCATCAAACCGGCCCTGGCCCGCATCGCCGAACCGGTGCAGGCGCGCCCATGAAGGCCATGATCTTCTCGGCCGGCAAGGGCGAGCGCATGCGCCCGCTGACCCTGCACACGCCCAAGCCACTGCTGGTGGTCGGGGGCAAGCCGCTGATCGTGTGGCACCTGGAACGGCTCGCTGCCGCCGGCATCGATGAGGTGGTGATCAACACCGCCTGGCTGGGTGACCAGTTCGCACCCGCGCTGGGCGACGGTGCGCGCTGGGGGCTGCGCCTGCACTTCATCGATGAGGGCGCCGTGCCGCTGGAAACCGGTGGCGGCATCCTCAATGCCCTGCCGATTCTCGGCGAGGCACCGTTCCTGGTGATCAACGGCGATGTGTGGACGGATATGGAGGTCGCCACGTTGCCGCGCACGCCTGCCGGCGATGCGCATCTGGTGCTGGTCGACAGTCCCGCGCAGCACCCGCGCGGTGATTTCATCCTGCACGCCGATGGTCGCGTCAGCGATGACGGCGACAGCGCGCGACTCACCTATGCCGGTATCGGCGTGTACCGCCCGGCGATCCTCGACGGCTGGCGGGCGGTGATCGGCGACACCACCGGGGCCGGCGCGACACCGCCGCAGTTCAGCCTCGTCCCCCTCCTGCGCCACGCGATGGCGCAGGGCCGTGTGACCGGCCAGCACCATCGCGGCCGATGGACCGACGTAGGCACGCCGGAGCGTCTGGCGCAGCTGGACGCCCAGTTGCAATCCCCGCACGGGTAAAACACCGCGCCCCCCCTTGGCCGACCCGGTGGTAGAGCCGACCGTTGGTCGGCTGCTCTCCGCCCACCGTGTAGAGCCGACCGTTGGTCGGCTGCTCTCCGCCCGATGGTAGAGCCGACCGTTGGTCGGCTGCTCTCCGCCCGATGGTAGAGCCGACCGTTGGTCGGCTGCTCTCCGACCGAGCCCATCAGAGCAGCCGACCAACGGTCGGCTCTACACGGTGGGGGCCGTCTCCTGAGCAGCCGACCAACGGTCGGCTCTACACGGTGGGGGCCGTCTCCTGAGCAGCCGACCAACGGTCGGCTCTACACGGTGGGGCCGTCTCCTGAGCAGCCGACCAACGGTCGGCTCTACAACAGGTGTGGGCCGTCTTCCAGGACCTGGCGCAGGAACGGCACGGTGATGCGGCGCTGCGCCGCCAGCGATTCGCGGTCCAGCCAATCCAACAGACTGACCAGGCTGCCCAGCTCGCGGCCGGTACGGGTCAGCAACCATTCGATCGCCGCTTCATCGATCGCCAGGCCACGTCGCGCCGCGCGCTCGCGCAGCACCGCCGCGCGGCCTTCGTCATCCAGCGGCTGCAGCACCACGCGCACGCATTGCTGCAGGCGTGAGCGCAGGTCCGGCAACACCAGCCCAAGTTGATCCGGCGCGTGCTGCGCGGTGTACAGCAGGGTGATGCCCGCCGCGCGCGCACGGTTGTGGAAATCGAACAGCGCCACTTCGTCTTCGCGCTGCCCGGCCACGGCATCCAGCCCATCCAGCGCGACCAGGTCGCGGCCTTCCAGTGATTCCAGCGCGGCGCGCGTACGCCCCACCACCGCCTTCAGCGGCAGATAGGTCGGCTGGCGGCCGGCCTGTTCGGCCAGCGAGCACATCGCCAGCGCCTGATGGGTCTTGCCGGTGCCCGGCGCGCCCTCCAGATACACCCAGTCGTGCGCGGCGCCCACGGCAATGGCGCGCAGCTGCGCCAGCGCGCCATCCGGCGCACCGATGAAGGTCTCCAACCGCTCGTCCTGCGGGTAGCGCAGGGCAAGCGGCAACTGCGGAACGACACTCACTGTGCGTCCGGCCCCTTCGGGGTGCCGACGATCACGATCTCGGGCTTGTCGACGTAGGCATCGAGCACGATCGCCGATTTCTCACCGGCGTACAGATCGCTCTGGCGATAGCGCTGATGTGCATAACGCAGCAGCACGTTGCTGACCGCCGCCACCGGCAGGGCCAGCAGCATGCCGAGGAAGCCGAACAGCTGGCCACCGGCCATCACCGCGAAGATCACCGCCACCGGGTGCAGGCCGATCTTGTCGCCGACGATGCGCGGGGTCAGCACGTAGCTTTCCAGCAACTGACCCACGGTGAACACGACGCCGACCAGGATCAGCAGCTTCAGATCGAAGCCCTGCGCCTGCACCAGCGCCGCCGCGACCGCCATGACGATGCCGGTGGTCGCGCCGAGGTACGGGATGAAGCTGATCAGGCCGGCCACCAGGCCGATCAACAGGCCCAGTTTCAGGCCGACCAGCGACAGGCCGGCGGCGTACACCACGCCCAGCGCGATCATCACCAGGAACTGGCCGCGGATGAACGCACCGAGCACTTCGTCCGACTCACGCGCCAGCTTGGTGATGGTGCCGACATGGTTGCGCGGAATCATCGAGGCCACGCGCTCGACCAGCTTGTCCCAGTCGCGCAGGAAGTAGAACGCCAGGATCGGCAGCAGCAGGATGTTGACCACCCAGGTCACCATCGTGAACCCCGAGCGCTGCACGTAGCCAAAGAAGGTCTTGGCGAAGCCGCCGGCCTGCTGCCAATGGCTGCGCACCCATTCGATCAGGCGATCCGGGTCCATCCACTGCATGATCTCCAGCCCGGTTTTCTGCTCGAACCACGGGATGCCTTTTTCCATCAGCCACTGCTGGGCCTGCGGGATCGCCGCCACCAGGGTGGCGACCTGGCGCTCGATCATCGGCACCAGGATCAGCAAGGCGGCGGTGATCAACAGGATCATCGCCACGAACACCAGCACCACGCCGGTGTTGCGCGAGCGACCGGTAGCCTCGATCCGGTCGACCAGCGGGTCACCCAGCCACGCCAACGCCAGGGCCAGCACGAACGGGGTCAGGATCGGGCCAAGCAGCCAGATCACCCAGCCGGCGGCGAGCGCCACCAGGACGTATTTCAACCGCCTGAGGAACTGCGCGATTTCCGCTTCGGGGGTGAGGATCATCGCAGGCGGTACTCGTTGCTGGGCGGCGGCGGCAGGGCCGAGGGGTTGGTTTCATCGATCGGCACCGGCAGTGCCAGCGGCGCGGTCGGCGCGATCACGCCGTTGTCGCCGAGCATGCGGTTCAGGCCGGCCAGGCCGGTGGTCAGTTCCAGCGACAGCTCCAGGCGATCGCCCGAGGCGCGCACCGGGGTGACGTTGCGGACCACGGCCGTCTCGCGCAGGCCGGCGGCCAGGCGCATGTAATCCTCGGCACTGTTCAGGCCCAGCACCACGATCGTGTAGGTCCCGGCGGCGCCGGTGGCGGCCCCGGCCTTGGCGTACCGGCGCACCAGCGCATCCGCGGCGCCGTCGGCACCGCTGGCCATCGCACGGCGGGCGTCGCTGTCCTTGGTGGTCCACTTGTTCAGTTCTTTGCCGCCATCAACGAACACCCAGTCCGCCACCCAGCCGCTGCCATCGCGGTAGAGCTTGCCGATCAGCTGCATCGGTGGCGCATAGCGCGCGGAGGCCCGCGCCACGGCGGCCGTGTCCTGGCGCCAGATCGCGCCGACCAGTGCCTGCTCGGCGGCGCTGCCCGAGGGCAGGCCCAGCTTGTAGCCGCGCTCGATGGCGCGGTTGAGCAGCGGGCGGGCCGCATTGGCCTGCTGGACGGTCACCAGGCGCGGGCCGGAGCCATCATCGATGGCCAGCCAGATCACCGGCTTCGGGCGGGGCTGCGGCCACAGCGGCAGCCCGAGGGCAGAGATCAGCCCATCGACGTCATCCTCGCGGAAGCGCGCCACCAGGATGGTGCGGTAGCTCGGCGCGCCACCGGCCGAGGTGCTCTGGTCCTGGCGGTAGTCATAGCTGGCCACGTAATCCTTGGCATTGCGCAGGGCCTGCATCACGCCGGGGCGGCTCATCACGCTGCGGTCGCCCGAGAGTTTGGCCAGCACATTGCCCAGCGCCCTGGCCAGGGCACCGTTGCGGTCCGAATCGGCCTGGCTGTTGACCGGGACCTCGGCCTCGTAAGCGCCACTGGCACTGGCCACATCGCCTTCGGTGCGCAGGCCGCTCTGGGCCATCGAGGCCACCGGCAGGCACAACGCGAGGAACATCATGAAAAAGAGGCTGCGGCGCATCAGGACTTCCATTGAGCGTATCCGGGGGGAATTGTTGCCCGAATAGGGCCTGCGCGCCAACGTGGCCTGTTAAAATCGCGCTTTCACCCCAGCGCAGCGCCGACGCCCGTGACCAATTCCCCGTCCAATCCCTCTCCCCTGACCTACCGCGACGCCGGTGTCGATATCGACGCGGGCAATGAGCTGGTCGAGCGCATCAAGCCGCTGGTGAAGCGCAGTTTCCGCCCGGAAGTCATGGGCGGACTGGGTGGCTTCGGCGCCCTGTTCGACCTCTCCAACAAGTACCGCGAGCCGGTCCTGGTCTCGGGCACGGACGGCGTGGGCACCAAGCTGAAGCTCGCACAACAGCTGGGCCGCCACGACACGATCGGCATCGATCTGGTCGCGATGTGCGTGAACGACGTGTTGGTCCAGGGTGCCGAGCCACTGTTCTTCCTGGATTATTTCGCCACCGGCAAGCTGGACATCGACACCGCTGCGGCGGTCGTGGGCGGCATCGCCAACGGCTGCACCGAGGCCGGTTGCGCGCTGATCGGCGGTGAGACCGCTGAAATGCCCGACATGTATGCCCCGGGCGAGTACGACCTGGCCGGCTTCACCGTCGCCGGCGTCGAGAAGAGCGAAATGAAGGACGGCGCCAGCGTGGCCGCCGGCGACGTGCTGATCGGCATCGCCTCCTCCGGCCCGCATTCCAACGGCTACTCGCTGGTGCGCCGCATCTATGACCGCGCCGGTCAGCCGGCCGATTTGGAGCTGGACGGCGGGGTCAAGCTGGTCGATGCGCTGATGGCGCCGACCCGCCTGTACGTCAAGCCGATCCTGGCGCTGCTCAAGACCCACGGCGCGGCGATCCACGGCATGGCCCACATCACCGGTGGCGGCCTGACCGAGAACATCATCCGCGTGGTGCCCGACGGCCTGGGCCTGGACATCAAGGCCGACGCCTGGACCCTGCCGCCGGTGTTCCAGTGGCTGCAGAAGGAAGGCGCCGTGGCCGACAGCGAGATGTGGCGCACCTTCAACTGCGGCATCGGCTTCGTGCTGATCGTGGCCGCCAGCGACGCCGCCTCGGTCGGTGCCGCGGTGGCCGCGCAGGGCCTGGACCACTGGACCATCGGTGAAGTGACCCGCGCCGACGGCGCCGAACGCGTCAAGATCGGCTGAACCCGGTCATGGAGCCCCGCCCGGAGGCCGCCGCTCAACCGCCGTCGCTGCCCACCGCAGCGGCGCCGTCCCTGCCGGCCACGGCGGGCGACACCTCGCAGCTGCAGTTGCTGTCGGTCTTCCACTATGTGTTGGCCGGTCTGACCGCCCTGTTCTCGCTGTTCCCGCTGGTCTACCTGCTGATGGGCGTGGCGGTGATCTTCGCCGCGCCGGCGCCGCTGGCGCCCGGTGAGGCGCCGCCGCCGTTCGATCCGCGCCTGCTTGGGTGGGTGTTCGTGCTGATCGGCGGGCTGGGCTGCGTTGCCGGGCTGGTGCTGGCCGGTTACATGGCCTATGCCGGGCGCTGCCTGGCGCAGCGCCGGCGTTACCTGCTGTGCATGGTGGTGGCCGGCATCGCCTGCATCTTCATGCCATTCGGTACCGCGCTGGGCGTGTTCACCCTGGTGGTGCTGTCGCGCCCCGCGGTCAAGGCGGCCTTCCCAACCGCATGAGCAGCCGTATCGCCGTCCTTGCCTCCGGCCGGGGCAGTAATCTGCAGGCCATCCTCGATGCCATCGCCGCGCAGCGGTTGGATGCGCAGGTCGTGGCCGTGCTCTCGGACAAGCCCGAAGCCTCGGCCCTGCTCAAGGTGAGCCCGGATCAGCGCTGGGCACGTTCGCCCAAGGACTTCCCGGACCGCGCCGCCTTCGATGCGGCGATGGCCGATGCGCTGGACGCCTTCGCGCCGGACTGGATCGTCTGCGCCGGTTACATGCGCATCCTCGGCCCGGCCTTCGTGGCCCGGTTCGATGGCCGCCTGGTCAACATCCATCCCTCGCTGCTGCCGCTCTACAAGGGCCTGCACACGCATGCGCGCGCACTGGAGGCCGGCGATGCCGAGCATGGCGCCAGCGTGCACTTCGTGGTGCCCGAACTGGATGCCGGCACGGTGCTGGCCCAGGCCCGGGTGCCGGTGCAGGCCGGCGACACCGCCGACGCCCTGGCCCTGCGGGTGCTGGCCGTGGAGCATCCGCTGCTGATCGCCAGCCTCGCGCTGCTGGTCAGCGGCCGCGTAACTGAACAGGCAGGTCAGCTCCAGCTCGATGGTCACCCCCTGTTTAGCCCGCTGCGCCTAGATTGCGCCGGACAGCTGAACCGATAAGCGCCGCGCACACACGCCGCTGATCCCGGCGCTGGCATTCTTTCCCCTCCTCCACCGACCGGCCCGCATGAGAACGCCTTTGTTCAAGCCCGTGCTGCTGATGGCATCCCTGCTGTGCACCGCCGCCCTTGCCCACGCGCAGGAGACGGCCACGCCACCGCTGCCCGCGCTGCCTGCCATGAGCTGGGAAGCGCCGCCGCTGCAGCCGTTCACCGCCACCTACCAGGCCCTCTACAAGGGCAAGCAGGCCGGCGATGCCACCATGCGTGTCACCCACACCGGCGGTGACCAGTGGCGCGTGGACATGCAGGTGGTCGGCCGCAGCGGTTTCGCCAGCGTGCTCGGCTTGAACCTGGAGCAGAGCACGGTGTTCGAGAACCGCAACGGGACCTATGTGCCGTTGAGCCAGAGCACGGTCCGCAAGGGCCTGTTCCTGGGCAAGAAGGTCACCGGCACCTATGACTGGCAGGCCGGTACCGCCCAATGGCTGGGCGATCTGAAGAAGGAACGCCGCCAGCCGATCCCGCTGCAGCCCGGCGACCAGAGCGCGCTGCTGCTGAACCTGGCGATCATGCGCGATGCGCGTCCCGGCGGGCAGATGCATTACCGCTACGTGGACGTGGGCCGCGTCCGCCAGCACGACTACCAGGCCGCACCGGACACCGAGAACGTGCCCGTCGGCGATCTGTCCTACAACGCGCTGCGGGTGTATCGCACCAACGGCGGCAATGACGAAACCATCCTCTGGATCGCCAACGGTGTCCCCACGCCGGTCCGCATCCTGCAACGCGAAGACGGCGAAGATCGGATTGATCTGCGCCTGATCGAATACCAAGGAGTCTGAGCATGACCACACTGAACCGTCCGCTGACCTGGATCGCCGCCGGCGCCCTTGCCGTGGTGAGCCTGCCGGCCATGGCGCTGCAGCCGTTCAAGGCCGATTACCAGGCCAGCTACATGGGCATGCAGGCCAACGGCACCATGACCCTGGCCAGCGAAGGCGCCAACAAGTGGCGCTACAGCCTGAACGTGAAGAACCAGCTGGCCGATCTCAGCCAGACCACCGTGTTCGAAGAGGCCAACGGCCGCCTGCGCCCGCTGACCAGCAACGACCGCTCGGTGCTGCTGGTCAAGAAGCGCAATGTCGATGCCAACTACAACTGGAACAGCAACCAGGCCACCTGGACCGGCGACGTCAAGCCGGACCGCCGTGGTCCGGTGGCGCTCAAGCCCGGCGACATGGATGCCCTGCTGATCAACCTGGCGATCGCGCGTGATCTGGCCGCCGGCAAGCCGCTGAACTACCGCATGGTGGACGAAGGCCGGATCAAGCCGATGTCCTACAAGGTGGTCGGCAAGGAAAAGATCACCGTGGCGGGCAAGTCCTACGACGCGACCAAGGTCTCGCGCGTGGACGGCAACAAGGAGCTGATCGCCTGGATCGTGCCGGAGTTTCCGGTGCCGGCGCGTCTGCTGCAGCGTGAGAGCGGCAAGGATGCGCTGGATCTGACGATCAAAGGGATGAACTGACCAAGAAAAACGCCCGCTTTCGCGGGCGTTTTTTCATTCCGGCCTGGCCTCGCCGAACACCGTCTTGCAGTCCACCCGGATCTGCTGCCGCGTGTCGCGCCAGTAGTAGGTGCTGCACTGCCGGTTGCCGTCGACACTCTTGTCCACGCCGACCGCATAGAACGACTGGAACACTTCGGTACGGCTGACCGTGCCGTCCGCGTTCCAGTCCATGTCTTCCTGCTGGATGCCCTGGGTGATCGCGATGCCGGCGTACCAGGCGTAGCCCAGCCACGCCAGCACGATCAGTACCAGCACCAGCAGCGCCTTGCGGCGGCGGGTGAACCGGCCGCGCAGGATCATGCGGCGATACGCCGGATGGTGGCGCCCAGCGAGGACAGCTTCTCTTCGATGTTCTCGTAGCCGCGGTCCAGGTGGTAGATGCGGTCGATGGTGGTGTCACCCTCGGCCATCAGGCCAGCCAGGATCAGCGAGGCCGACGCGCGCAGATCGGTCGCCATCACCGGCGCGCCGCTCAGCTGCTCGGCACCGCGCACGATCGCGGTATGGCCTTCTACCTGGATGTCCGCGCCCAGGCGCAGCAGCTCGTTGACGTGCATGAAACGGTTTTCGAAGATCGTTTCGTTGATCACGCCCACGCCGTCGGCCACGCAGTTGAGCGCCATGAACTGCGCCTGCATGTCGGTCGGGAACGCCGGGTACGGCGCGGTGGTCAGGTTGACCGCGCGCGGGCGCTTGCCGCCCATGTCCAGGGTGATGCTGTCTTCGGTGGTCTCGATGTGCGCACCGGCCTCCACCAGCTTGGCCAGCACCGCATCCATGGTGTTCGGGCGGGCACGGTTGACCGTGACCTTGCCGCCGGTCATCGCCGCGGCGACCAGGAAGGTGCCGGTTTCGATGCGGTCGGGCAGCACCTCATGACGGCCACCGGACAGCGTCTCCACGCCTTCGATCACCAGGCGGGCAGTGCCCAGGCCTTCGATCTTCGCGCCGAGCGCGATCAGGCAGTGCGCCAGATCGGTGACTTCCGGCTCCATTGCGGCGTTGTCCAGCACGGTGGTGCCTTCGGCCAGCACGGCGGCCATCAGCACGTTCTCGGTGCCGGTGACGCTGACCATGTCGAAGGTGAAATGCGCACCCTTCAGACGCTTGGCCTGCGCCTTGATGAAGCCGTTCTCGACGGTGATCTCCGCCCCCAGGGCCTGCAGGCCCTTGATGTGCTGGTCAACCGGACGCGAACCGATCGCGCAGCCGCCCGGCAGCGACACTTCAGCCGCACCGAAGCGGGCCAGCAGCGGGCCGAGCACCAGGATCGAGGCGCGCATGGTCTTGACCAGCTCGTACGGGGCCACGTGCTGATTGACCGAGCGCGGGTCGACCACGATCGCGCTGCCGCGCGAGAGGGTGCCCTGGTCGATGGTGACCTTGGCGCCCAGCTCACCGAGCAGCTTCACGGTGGTGACCACGTCGTGCAGGTGCGGCACGTTGGTGATCTCCACCGGCGCATCGGCCAGCAGCGTCGCGCACAGGATGGGGAGGACAGCGTTCTTGGCGCCGGAAATGTTCACTTCACCGTGCAGCGGCTTGCCGCCGGTCACTACGATCTTGGCCATGGAATCTACTTGAATTGAGGTAGAGCCGACCGTTGGTCGGCTGATCTGATTGGTCGGCTGATCTAATCGGTCCGCGGACTAACCCGCTTCGCCCGGGGTGACGGTCTTCAGCGCCAGCGCATGAATCGCCCCGCCCATCAGATCGCCCAGGGTCGCGTAGACCATGCGGTGACGCGCCAGCGGCATTTTGCCGGCAAAGGCGTCGCAGACCACGGTGGCCTCGAAGTGCACGCCGTCGTCACCCTGCACGTCCGCGCGGGCGCCAGGCAGGCCGGTTTCGATCAGATTGCGGATGGTCTCGGCGTCCAACGGGCTTTCCTAATAAAATGAGCGCTCATTCTACTCTTCCACGTGGCGCTCGCATGGCTGTCTCGCCCCAACTTCCCCATCCGGCCGACGCTGCGGCACTGGTCGCCAGCGGCCGCCGCGTGTTCGAGATCGAGCGCGATGCGCTGGGCGCGGTCGCCGAGCGGCTGGGCGAAGCGTTCAGCCAGGCCTGCCAGCTGGTCCTGCAGAGCAAGGGCCGCGTGGTCGCCACCGGCATGGGCAAGTCCGGCCATGTCGCCCGCAAGATCGCCGCCACGCTCGCTTCGACCGGCACCCCGGCCTTCTACGTGCACCCCGGTGAAGCCGGCCACGGCGATCTGGGCATGATCACCGAGGCCGACGTGGTACTGGCGCTGTCCTATTCGGGCGAGTCCGATGAGCTGCTCATGCTGCTGCCGGTGCTCAAGCGCCAGGGCAACCGCCTGATCGCGATGACCGGCCGCCCGCAGTCCAGCCTGGCCACCGCCGCCGACGTTCACCTGGATGTCAGCGTGCCGGCCGAGGCCTGCCCGCTGGCGCTGGCCCCGACCTCCAGCACCACCGCCTCGCTGGCGATGGGCGATGCGCTGGCCGTGGCCCTGCTCGATGCCCGCGGCTTCACCGCCGACGACTTCGCCCGCTCCCACCCGGCCGGCAGCCTGGGCCGCCGCCTGCTGCTGCACATCACTGATGTCATGCACAGCGGCGATGAGCTGCCGCGCGTGGACGTCGGCGCCAGCCTGAGCGAAGCCCTGGTGGAGATGAGCCGCAAGCGGCTGGGCATGACCGCGGTGGTGGATGCCGACAACCGTCTGATCGGCCTGTTCACCGACGGCGACCTGCGCCGCGCGCTGGATACCGAGCTGGACGTGCGCAGCGCGCGGATCGCCGATGTGATGACCCGCGGCCCGCGCACCATCGGGGCCGATCAGCTCGCGGCCGAAGCGGCGCAGCTGATGGAAGCCCACAAGATCAATGGCTTGATGGTGGTCGATGCCGAAGGCCGCCTGGTCGGCGCGCTCAACATTCATGACCTGTTGCGGGCCCGGGTGGTTTAAACCACAGTTGCCTTCCTCCATTCAGCTGAGCTGCCCCCAGACGATGCCCTACTCCCCGTTGCCCGCTTTCCCGTCCCACCTGCATGCCGCTGCCGGCCGTATCCGGCTGGCCTGCTTCGACGTGGACGGCACGCTCACCGACGGTCGGCTCTACTACGACAAGGACGGCAACGAGAGCAAGGCGTATTACGTGCAGGACGGACTCGGCCTGAAACTGCTGCAACACCACGGTATCCACCCGGTGCTGATCACCGCGCGCAACAGCCAATCCGCGCTCAAGCGTGGGGCGGACCTGGGCATCGATACCCAGATCGCGGTTGGCGACAAGCTGGCCAGCGTCAAGGCGCTGTGCGAGCAGCACGGCATCGGCCTGGACCAGGTGGCCTTCATGGGTGACGACCTGCCCGATCTCGGTCCGCTGTGCGCGGTCGGCCTGGCGGTCGCGCCGGCCAATGCCCACCCGTGGATCGCCGAGCGGGTGCACTGGCAGACCCGCAGCGATGGCGGCAAGGGCGCGGCGCGTGAGCTGTGCGACGTGCTGTTGGCCGCCCAGGGCCATGTGGATGCGGTGCTGGCGAGGTTCGGCGCATGAACGTGCGTACCGCCATCGGTGGCCTGCTGCTGGTCGCCGCACTGCTGACCGGCTGGCTGGCCCTGCACCATCGCGACAAGGCCCCCGCGGCCGAGGGCGAGGATGCCACCAAGGATTACGTGCTGCATGATTTCCAGATCGTGGCGCTGGACGAACAGGGCAAGGAATCCACCACCCTGCGCGCCCCGCTGCTGGAGCGTGCGAGCAGCGATGAAACGATGACCCTGACCACGCCCGTGTTCCTGCTGCCCGACCAGGACGGCAACCACTGGGAAATGCGTGGCGACAGTGGCTGGGTCAGCGCCAAGGGCGACCAGCTCAAGCTCATCGGCAACGTCAGCGGCGACAGCCCCAAGGTTGCCGGTGCACCGCCCACCACCTTCCGCACCGATCATCTGGACGTGTTCCCGAAAGAGAACCGTGCCAAGACCGATGCCCGGGTCACCATGACCCGCCCGGGCCTGTCGCAGACAGGTGTCGGCTTCGAAGCCGACATGAAAACCCGGCAGTACAAACTCCTTTCACAGGTCAAGACCCGCTATGAACCGAACGCTGCCCGCTAAGCTCGCGCTGCTCGCCCTGCTGCTGCCCGGCGTGGCGCTGGCCAAGTCGTCCGACCGCAACCAGCCGATGAACCTGGAATCCAACAGCAACGATTGCAACCTGACCGACGATGCGGGCAAGTGCACGTTCACCGGCAACGTGGTGATCACCCAGGGCAGCCTGGTGATCCACGCCGCCAACGCCGATCTGTTCCGCAAGAACGGCGATATCGAACGCGTCGTGCTGACCGGCAAGCAGGCCACACTGGAACAGGAAATGGATGACGGCTCCAAGATGAATGCCTGGGCCGACAACATGGACTACAACGTCAACAGCGAAGTGATCATCCTCACCGGCAACTACAAGGTCGAGTCGCCGCGCGGCACCAACAGCGGCCAGAAGATGACGTACAACACCCGCACCGGCAACATGCAGAGCGGTGGCGACGGCACCCGCGTGCGCACGGTCATCCAGCCCAAGAACAAGGGCGCCGCACCGGCCACCCCGGCTGCCAAGCCGGCCACGCCCGCGGCCAAGCCAGCCACTCCGCCCGCCGCCGGGAGCAAGAAGTAATGCTCGTCGCCAAAGGCCTGCGCAAGCGCTACAAGCAGCGTGAAGTCGTCAAGGATTTCGGGCTGACCCTGGAGGCCGGTGAAGTGGTCGGCCTGCTCGGCCCCAACGGTGCCGGCAAGACCACCTGCTTCTACATGATCGTCGGCCTGGTCGAGACCGATGCCGGCAGCATCGTGCTGGACGGCAAGGACATCACCAGCGACCCGATGTACACCCGCGCCAAGCAGGGCGTAGGCTACCTGCCGCAGGAACCCTCGGTGTTCCGCAAGCTGACCGTGGCCGACAACCTGCGCCTGGTGCTGGAACTGCGCGAGGACCTGGACAAGGCCGGCCGCGAAAAGGAACTGGCCAGCCTGCTGGACGAGCTGCAGATCAACCACGTGGCCGACCAGCTCGGCGCGAGCCTCTCCGGTGGTGAGCGCCGCCGCTGTGAAATCGCCCGCGCGCTGGCCGCCAAACCGCGCCTGATCCTGCTCGATGAACCATTCGCCGGTGTCGACCCGATCTCGGTCGGTGAAATCCAGCGCATCGTCACCCACCTCAAGCAGCGCGGGATCGGGGTGCTGATCACCGACCACAATGTCCGCGAAACCTTGGGAATCTGCGACCGCGCGTATATCCTCAACGAGGGCAGCGTGCTGGCACAGGGCGCGCCGGACGAGATCCTGGCCAACGCCGACGTCCGCCGCGTCTACCTTGGGGACACCTTCAAGCTCTGATCCAGCGGCCGCCGCAACGCCTTCCTTCCGTTCGGCACAGGCATGAAAGCACGGCTGCAGACATCGATGGGGCAACACCTGGTCATGACGCCGCAGCTGCGTCAGGCGATCAAGCTGTTGCAGATGTCCAGCGCCGAGCTGGAGCTGGAAATCAACGAAGCGGTGGAGACCAACCCGCTGCTGGACTGGGCCGAGAACGCTGAACCGGCGCTCGAGGCCAGTCCTGGCGAGGACACGCCCCCGCCCGCCCCCACCGATACCCACGCCGATGGCGAGCACCAGGTCTCGGCCAGCGACGACTGGTCACCCGGCGAAGGCGACTGGACCAGCGGCAGCAGCGGCGGCTCCTTCGACGATGACGACAACGGCAGCGCCGCCGAACGCGTGGCCGAGACCGAATCGCTGGCCGACCACCTGCTCTGGCAGTTGCACCTGTCGCACCTGTCGGCCCGCGACCGCAGCATTGGCGCGGCCCTGATCGATGCCTTCGAAGAAGACGGTTACCTGCGCGAGCCCCTGGCGACCATCGCCGAAACCCTGCTCCCGACCATCCAGGCCGATGAGGCTGAAATCCTGACCGTGCTGCACCAGATCCAGCGCTTCGACCCGATCGGGGTCGGTGCGCGCTCCCTGGGTGAATGCCTGGACCTGCAGCTGCTGGTACTGCCCGCGCAGACCCCGGGCCTGGCCCTGGCCCGGCGCATCGCCGATGGCCCGCTGGAGCGCCTGCCCCGCAGCGGCGTGGCCGGCATCGCCCACGAGCTGCGCGAGCCACTGGCCGAGGTGGAGGTCGCGGTGCAGCTGCTGCGCTCGCTGGACCCGCGCCCGGGTACCCAGATCGGCGAGCTCTCCCACGACAGCTACGTGGTGCCGGACTGTGTGGTCTGGCGCCAGAACGGCGTCTGGCGGGCCGCCCTGGCCGGCCACGCCGGGCCCAGAGTGGTCATCCACCGCGGCTACGAGCAGCTGATCCGCCGCTGCGGCGAGGCCGACGCCGGCTACATGCGCGCCCACCTGCAGGAGGCACGCTGGCTGCTCAAGGGCCTGGAGGCCCGCGGCGAGACCCTGCTGCGGGTGATGCGCTGCCTGCTCGACCAGCAGGCCGCGTTCCTGGAGTTCGGCGAACAGGCGCTTCGCCCACTGACCCTGCGTGAAGTGGCCGGCGAGCTCGGCCTGCACGAATCCACCATTTCACGCGCGATCGCCCGCAAGTACGTGCGCACCCCGCGCGGCACCCTGCCGCTGCGCGCGTTCTTCGCCTCCGGCATCGATACCGACAGTGGCGGCGAAGCGTCCAGCACCGCCATCCAGGCCATGCTGCGCCGGCTGATCGATGACGAGAACCCGCGTAAGCCGCTTTCTGACGCCAAGCTGGCTGACCTGCTCAAAACCTCGGGAATACCGGTGGCGCGACGCACCGTGGCGAAGTATCGTGAAGCCATGAACATTTCCGCCTCGCACGAAAGGGTAAGAATCGTCTGACGCTCCACCGCGCCCGGCGGGAAGGTTCATTGGCACATCCGAACAAAGGAGAAACCCGATGCACATCGAGACGTTTGGCAAGGACCACCTTGAGATCACCCCGGCTCTGAACGAGTACGTGGAGACCAAGCTGGAACGGCTGAGGAAGCACTTCGACCAGCACTGCGAGGTTCGCGTGCAACTGTCGATCCGCAAGCCGGAGCACCATGCCGATGCGAGTGTGAATGTTCCCGGGCAGACTCTGCACGCGGACGCCAGCGGCCCCACCATGTACGCCGCGATCGACATCCTGGCCGACAAGCTTGACCGCCTGGTCATCAAGCACAAAGAGAAAAAGCAGCAGCACGCACCGCAACCGCTGCCGGTGGGCGACAATGAGGGCTGATGCCCTCGTTTCCACCCCGACATGCCTCTGACTGATCTTCTGGCGGCCGTCCGCACGCAAGTGCTGCCGGCCGCCGATCGCGACAGCGTGCTGAAGGCCGCAGCCCGCCTGCTGGCCTGCCGCGAAGCCAACGCCGAGCTGCTGTACCAGAACCTGTGCCAGCGCGAGACGCTGGGCAGCACCGCGATCGGCCACGGCATCGCCATTCCCCACGGCCGTGCCCCCCTGCTTGAACGCCCCCGCGGCGCCCTGCTGCGGCTGGAATCGCCGGTGGAATTCGGCGGCGATGAACCGGTCGACCTGGTCTTCGCGATTGCCGTGCCTGCGCACTACACCCATCAACACCTGATGCTGCTCTCCGAACTGGCCGAGCTGTTCTCCGAACCGGCCATCCGCCAGGCGCTGCGCGAAGCGCGCGACGGCGACGAGCTGCGTCGGGTCATCGAATTCCCCCCGCCGGCGAGTGCCGCATGAATACCAGCATCACCGCGCGCGAACTGTTCGAACAGCAGCGTGACCGCCTGAGCCTGCGCTGGGTCGCCGGCCAGCAGGGCGAGCGCCGTGAGCTGGAGGCCGGCAACAAGGTCTCCCGTCGTCCTTCGCTGGCCGGCTACCTCAACGCGATCTACCCCAACAAGGTGCAGATCCTGGGCACTGAGGAACTGTCCTGGCTGGACTCGCTGGACTCACGCCAACGCTGGGAGACCATCGAGCGGATCATGCAGTCCCATCCGCTGGCGCTGGTGATCACCCGCAACCAGTCCTGCCCGGAGGACCTGCGCGCGGCCGCGGACGAATCGCAGACCCCGCTGTGGATTTCGCCCAAGCGCGGCCACGAACTGCTCAACCACCTGTCCTATCACCTGGCGCGCACGCTGGCGCCGCGGGTGATCCTGCATGGCGTGTTCATGGAGATCTACTCCATCGGCGTACTGATCACCGGTGAAGCCGGCTCGGGCAAGAGCGAGCTGGCGCTGGAGCTGCTCAGCCGCGGCCACCGCCTGGTCGCCGACGATGCCCCTGAGTTCACCCAGATCGCCCCGGACGTGCTCGACGGCACCTGCCCGGAGCTGCTGCAGGACCTGCTGGAAGTCCGCGGCCTGGGCGTGCTCAACGTGCGCGAGATGTTCGGTGACACGGCGGTAAAGAAGAACAAGTACCTTCGGCTGATCGTCCACCTGACCAAGCCGATGACCGAGCCCACCCCCTACGGCTATGAACGCCTCACCGGCGACTCGGGTACCCGCCACGTGCTGGACCTGGATGTGCCGCTGATCACCCTGCCGGTGATGCCCGGCCGCAACCTCGCCGTGCTGACCGAAGCCGCCACGCGACTGCACATCCTGCGGACCAAGGGCATCGACCCGGCCGCGATGTTCATCGCCCGCCACAGCAACATGTTGGAACGCCGCACGCCATGACCACACCCGCCCCCGCCTCCGCCCCGACCGCCGCCACCCTGATCATCGTCAGTGGGCTGTCCGGGTCCGGCAAGACGGTCGCGCTGAAGACCTTCGAAGACCTCGATTACTACTGCTCGGACAACCTGCCGATCGACCTGCTGCCGGATTTCGTGCGCAGCCTGCTCGGCGATCCCGGCCGCGAGGCCCCGCGCCGGCTGGCGGTCGGCATCGACGTGCGTGCGCAGAGTGACCTGACCCAGCTCTCGCACTGGCGCGAGGATGCCAAGGCGGCCGGCCTGGATGCGCAGCTGCTGTTCTTCGATGCCACCGATGAAACCCTGCTCAAGCGCTACGCCGACACCCGTCGCCGACATCCGCTGAGCCAGCTCGGGCTGTCGCTGCCCGAAGCGATCGCCCGCGAGCGCGAACTCACCGCGCCGCTGCGCGCCGCCGCCGATGCGGTGATCGATACCAGCCATCTCAACGTGCACCAGCTGCGCCGCAAGGTGGTGACCGAGTTCGCGCTGGCCCATGGCAACAAGCTCTCGCTGCTGTTCGAATCGTTCGCCTACAAGCGCGGCGTGCCGGCCGAAGCGGACTTCGTGTTCGACGTGCGCGTGCTGCCCAATCCGCATTGGGATCCGGAGCTGCGCCCGCTGTCCGGCCGCGATGCCGGGGTGCGCGAGCATCTGGACGAACAACCCGATGTGCAGCGCTATGCGGGCCAGCTGGTCGATTTCCTCGACACCTGGCTGCCGCGGCTGGGCAATGACACCCGCAGCTATGTGACCGTCGCCTTCGGCTGCACCGGCGGCAAGCACCGCTCGGTGTACATGGCCGAGCGCATGGCTCGCCATGCCCGCGATCAGGGCTGGCCCGAAGTGGCCACCTTCCACCGCGAACTGGACTGAAAACGGGATTGCCGGCAGTGGCCGGCAGCCCGGGGGATCGGGCGTGGCGCCATGCCCGCCCGGCCCACGAAGCGACGGCACCGCGTTGCCTTGTCCTGCTCCGGGCGGGGACAGGTCATCGACACGCTGAACCGCGGAACACAGCAGTCTTTCACGCGTGCTATCGCCAATTCATGTTGACCTGTTAACGTTCGGGAATGACCTGTGGCATTCTCCTCGTAACTCATCCCGGTGTCGGCACGGCCCTGCTGGACGTGGCGACCCGTCTGCTGCGGCACCTGCCGCTGAAGACCGAAGCTTTCGAAGTACCGTTCGACGCAGATATGGACGTCCTGCTCCCGCTCGCCTCGGCCGCTTTGCGCCGGGTGGACAGTGGCCAGGGCGTGCTGATCCTGACCGACCTGTACGGCGCCAGCCCCAGCAATCTGGCCGGGCAACTGGCTCGTCTGGGCACCCCGGCACGCCGGGTTTCGGCGCTGAGCCTGCCGATGTTGATGCGGGTGATGAATTATCCGGAACAGGGACTGGATCAACTGCCTGCCACAGCCGCGGCAGGCACTCGCAATGGAGCGATTGTCGACGATGCTTGAACGTGAACTCACTGTTTCCAACCGCCTGGGCCTGCATGCCCGCGCCACAGCCAAGCTGGTGCAGGAGCTGGCGCCCTTCCGCTGCAACGTGACCATGGCCGCCAAGGGCCGTGAGATCAATGCCAAGAGCATCATGGGCGTCATGCTGCTGGCCGCCGGCCAGGGCACCCCGGTCACCGTGCGCATCGAGGGCGAAGACGAAGTCGCCGCGATGGACGCGGTGGTCGCCCTGTTCGAGCGGCGTTTCGACGAGGACAACTGAGCATGGGGGGGCAGCCGCGATCGGGATCCTCCGCACCGGCCCGGACCGCGTCCGGGGCGATGCTGTTGTCCGGCCACGGTGCCTCGCGCGGTAACGCCCTGGGCCGTGCCCGGGTGCGCCTGCCGCATGCCCTGGAAGTGGCCGAGCAGCGCATTGCGCCGGCCAAGATCGAAGCCGAGCTGGAGCGCCTGCACGTGGCCGTGGAAGCGGCCCGGGGCGAAATGCACGAGCTGCGCCAGCGCCTGCATGGCGCGCTCAACCAGGAGGTCGGCGAATTCCTCGATCTGCATGCCCTGCTGCTCGATGACCCCGAGCTGCTGTTCGGCCTGGACGAACTGATCCGCAGTGGCCCCTACAGCGCCGGCTACGCCTTGCGCGTGCAGCGCGACCGCCTGGCCAAGGTCTTCGATGGCATGGACGATGCCTACCTGAAGAGCCGCATGGACGATCTGGACCATGTGATCGGGCGCATCCATGCCTTCCTGCAGAAGCGCCCGCCGGACGTCAAAGGCATGGCCGGCGAGATCCTGATCTGCGACAACATCGCCCCCTCCGAGCTGGCCCAGCTGCAGGCCCACGGCGTGGTCGGCATCGTCACCGCCGGGGGCAGCGCGCTCTCGCACAGCGCGATCCTGGCGCGCAGCCTGCACCTGCCGTTGATCGTCAACGTCCCGAACGTGCTGCAGAAGGTGGCCGACGGCGACGTGCTGATCATGGACGGCAGCGATGGCACGGTCACCATCAACCCCCAGGCACAGGACCTGCGCGACTACCGCGTGCGCCTGCGCGAGCACGCGCGCGAGCAGCGCGAACTCGGGCGCCTGCGCACCAAACCCAGCCGCACCCGCGACAACGTCGATATCGCCCTGCTCGCCAATGCCGAGTCCAGTGAAGACGTGACCCAGGCGCATGCGCTGGGCGCGCACGGGCTGGGCCTGTACCGCACCGAATTCCTGTTCCTGCAGCGCAACGAGCTGCCGGACGAGCAGGAGCAGTTCGAGACCTACCGCGATGCCGCCCTCGGCATGAGCGGGCGGCCGGTCACCATCCGCACCCTGGACCTGGGCGCGGACAAGGCCGACCGCACCGGGCTGACCCTGAGCAACGAAGAAAACCCGGCCCTGGGCCTGCGTGGCGTGCGCCTGTCGCTGGCGCGGCCGAAAGTGGCCGACACCCAGCTGCGCGCGATCCTGCGCGCCTCGGCCTACGGCAAGCTGCGCATCCTGATCCCGATGGTGAGCACCCGCGAGGAAATCCTTGCGGTCCGCCGGCGCCTGGCCAAGCAGGCCGAACTGCTGCGCGCGGAAGGCCATGAAGTGGCCGAGCACATCCCGTTCGGCGCGATGATCGAAGTACCGGCCGCCGCGATCGCGCTGGAGAGCTTCATCGATCTGGTCGACTTCCTCTCGATCGGCACCAACGATCTGGTCCAGTACCTGCTTGCCGCCGACCGCAACAACGAGGCGGTCGGCGAGCTGTACTCCCCGCTGCACCCGGCGGTGGTGCGCCTGCTCGCGCACATCCTGCGCACCGGCCAGGCGTACAACATTCCGGTGGCGGTCTGCGGCGAGATCGCCGGCGACCCGCTGATGACCCGTCTGCTGCTGGCGCTGGGGCTGACGGAATTCAGCCTGCACCCCGGCACCCTGCTGGAAGTGCGCCGTGCGGTGCGCGACAGCGATCTGTCGGTGCTGCAGGCGATGGCGCCCAAGCTGCTGCAGGCACGCGACCGCCGCGGCATTGAACGCTGGATCGAGAAGGCCCGGTAGTGCCGGCCGCTGGCCGGCTCCGCATGAACCTTCGGATCGGTATGCGTGGTTGCCGGCCAGCGGCCGGCACTACCGTCGTTGAATGCGTGCGTCCCACGCGCATCGCCGTCTGCGCGCTACCCGATTGACACACAAGCACGCGATAATGACGCGGTGACCACCGCCCATGCCGCATCCTCTACCGGATAGCGGCCTTTTTCTTTTTCCGCAGGAGCTGCGCATGGCCGAAGCCGTACGCCACGACAAGACGGCGCGCCAGCTGCGGCTGTTGTCCGATGCACTGGACAGCGGGCGGCTGGGTCCGGTCCGTCGGTTGGTCAATACCCTGGCGCCGGCGGAAATCGGCAACCTGCTCGAATCGCTGCCGCCGGGCAAGCGTGAGATCGTCTGGGGCCTGGTGGATCCGGAAGACGACGGCGAGGTACTGGTCCACGTCGGCGAGGAAGTGCGCGAAAGCCTGCTGGCCGACATGGACCCGGACGAGATCATCGCCGCGGTCGAAGATCTGGACATCGATGACCTGGCCGACCTGGTCGAAGACCTGCCGGACACGGTCATCGATGAAGTGCTCAAGTCGATGGACCGCGAGAACCGCGAGCGGCTTGAGCAGGTGCTGTCCTATCCCGAAGACAGCGCCGGCCGCCTGATGAACCCGGACGTGGTGACCGTGCGCGCCGACGTCAATGTCGATGTGGTGCTGCGCTACCTGCGCCTGCGCGGCGAACTGCCCGACCACACCGATCACCTGTTCGTGGTCAGTCGCCGCCACCAGTACCTGGGCCGCCTGTCGCTGGCCGCGCTGGTGACGCACGAGGACAACACGCCGATCAACCGCCTGATCGATGACGAGCAGCCGGCGATCGATGTCGGCGAGAGCGCCGATGAAGTCGCGCGCCAGTTCTCCGATCATGACTGGGTGTCCGCGCCGGTGGTGGACGACAACAACATCCTGCTCGGCCGCATCACCATCGATGACGTGGTCGACATCATCCGGTCGCAGGCCGAGCACCAGGCGCTGGGCGCCGCCGGCCTGGACGAAGAAGAAGATCTGTTCTCGCCGATCAAGCGCGCCGTGCGCGGCCGCGTGGTCTGGCTGGGCATCAACCTGTGCACCGCGTTCCTGGCGGCCAGCGTGATCGGCCAGTTCGAGCTGACCCTGCAGAAGGTGGTGGCGCTGGCGGTGCTGATGCCGATCGTGGCCGGCGTGGGCGGCAATGCCGCCGTGCAGGTGCTGACCCTGATGGTGCGCGGCATCGCGCTGGGCCAGGTCGGCCAGAGCAACGCGCGCATCCTGCTGTGGAAGGAATCACGTGTGGCCTTGATCAACGGCACCCTGATCGGCACCGTGGTCGGCATCATCGCCTACCTCTGGTTCCACAGCTTCCTGCTGTCGCTGGTGATCACCCTGGCGCTGATCATCAACTTCTGCGCCGCGGCCCTGGCCGGTGTGCTGCTGCCGCTGCTGCTCAAGCGCATGAACGTGGACCCGGCCGTGGCCGGTACCGTGGTGGTGACCGCTGTCACCGATGTCATGGGCTTCTTCAGCTTCCTCGGCCTGGCCAGCCTGATCCTGCTGCACTGACCCTGGACACCGCATGGCCCTGACCCTCGACAACTACTTCCAGCCCGGCTGGCGCGACGCGACGTATACCTGCGCCGCCTGCGAATGGCAGGGCAGCGCGCGGCAGATGCCGATGGAACTGCACGAAGACGAAGCGCAGTTCGACTGCCCGCAGTGCGAGAACCCGATCCTGCTGGTGGTCCACCCCAGTCTGGCGCAGGTGCAGGCGGCCGCCGCCGACGGTCACCCCGAGGCGATCGAACAGCTGGACATCCTGGCTGCGGCCCCGCGCCCGCACTGATGCACTGCAAGATGCTCCGGCGCGCCACCGGGCCTAGACTGAAAACGATTTCAATCAAGGCACGACAATGGCACGACGTTGGAGTGGATGGCTGCTCTGGGCAGTGGCGATGATGACGGTGGCCGGCTGCGCGAGCACCCCGGCGGCCTCCGGTGGCCAGTTCGTCGGCCGTGCGGTCAAGGTGGATGGCCATACCGCGTATTACCAGGTGTTCGTGCCGCGCAACGCCGCCGCCTCACGCGGCCAATTGCCGGTCGTCCTGTTCCTGCATGGCTCCGGTGAGCGTGGCCGCGACGGCCGCCGCCAGACTCAGGCCGGGCTTGGGCCCTACCTGCGCCAGCACACCTCCACCTTCCCCGCGCTGGTGGTGTTGCCGCAGACCCCGGATGACCAGGAATGGTCGGGCGAGAACAACCGCATCGCGCTGGCTGCACTGGATGCCGCCATCGCCGAGTTTGGGGCCGACCCGCAGCGGCAGTACCTGACCGGGATGTCGATGGGCGGCTACGGCAGCTGGAACATCGCGCTGGCCGAACCGACCCGCTTCGCCGCCATTGTGCCGGTCTGCGGCGCGGTGCTGTCCCCGCACCAGAGCCGCCCGGACCTGCAGGTGGAGGCCGTGGCCGGCCAGCGCGACCCGTACGCCGCCATTGCCCAGCGCCTGCGCAACGTCCCGATCTGGATGTTCCATGGCGCGCTGGACGACCTGGTACCGCCGGATGACGACCGCAAGCTGCAAGCCGCGTTCCAGCAGGCCGGTGCGAAGGACGTGCGCTACACCGAGTACCCCGAAGGCAACCACAACGCCTGGGACGCCACCTATGCCGATGCGGCGATGTGGGCGTGGATGTTCGCGCAGAACCGTTGATGGATCACGGTGGCCGCGACGCTTGACGGGTGGCCACGATCGGTAGTGCCGGCCGCTGGCCGGCTCTGCAGAGGTCCCGGTAGTGCCGGCCGCTGGCCGGCTCAGCAGCAAACCGTCATCGATCGCCCGCGCTTCGTGAAGCCGGCCAGCGGCCGGCACTACCTTATTTGGCTTTTTCGCCATAACGGTCTGCGCCGTTGGCCGATACCAGGGGGCTGCGGGATCACTCACGATGCGCCATGAGTTCTTCTCGACTACGCGTGGGGCGCTGTTCGATTCCAGGGCAGACCTACGTCCTGACCATGGTCTGCCATAACCGCAAGCGCTGGTTTGTCGATCCCGACGTCTGCGCAATTGCCATGTCGCACCTGAAGGAAATGGACGAACGTGGATACGTACGATCCCTTGCCTGGGTGGTCATGCCCGACCATCTGCACTGGATGGTGGAACTGGAAACGAAGCCACTGGCCGATATCGCTCGACGCTTCAAATCATCGACTGCGTTGGCGATCAATCGATCTCAGGGTCGTGGTGGTGCGTTGTGGCAAGCCGGTTACCACGATCACGCCGTGCGTTCCGACGAGTCGCTGCATCGGCATGCGCTGTACATCCTCGGCAATCCGATCCGTGCAGGTCTGTCAGGGCAGATCGGAGACTACCCGTACGCATGGACCCTTTGGCCAGATGACCGGTAGTGCCGGCCACTGGGCGGCTGCCGATGCATGCTGCAGAGCCGGCCAGCGGCCGGCACTACCCAGCGCGCTGAGGGAATTTCTGCGGAGCCGGCCAGCGGCCGGCACTACCCTGTGCGCTGGGGGGAATTTCTGCGGAGCCGGCCAGCGGCCGGCACTACCCTGCGCGCTGGGGGAATTTCTGCGGAGCCGGCCAGCGGCCGGCACTACCGGTCATGGGTTCGCATGCGGTTCGATACCCTTGACGCTCACCCCAGCAACGTCTCCAACACCGCCATGCGCACGGCGACGCCGTTGGCGACCTGGCGCAGTACCCACGACTGCGGGCCGTCGGCCACCTCGTCGGTCACTTCCACGCCGCGGTTGATCGGGCCCGGGTGCAACACGGCGGCGTCGGTGCCGGCACGCTTCAAGCGCGCGGCATCCAGGCCGTACTGCGCGTGGTACTGCTCCAGCGAGGGCACCAGGCCTTCTTCCATGCGCTCGCGCTGCAGGCGCAGCATCATCAACGCATCGGCGCCTTCCAGCATGGCGTCGAAATCATCGCCAACGATGCAGCCCTTGAGGGTGTCATCGTCCGGCAACAGCGACTGCGGGCCGCACACGCGGATCTCGCCGACGCCCAGCGTGCGCAGGGCATGCAGGTCGGTGCGGGCCACGCGCGAGTGCTTCACGTCGCCGACGATGATCACCTTCATTTTCGAGAAATCGCTGCCCTTGGCCTGGCGCAGGGTCAGCATGTCCAGCAGGCCCTGGGTCGGGTGCGAGCTGCGCCCGTCACCGGCGTTGACCAGGGCGGTACCCTCGCCCGCCACCGCGGCCAGCGCTGCCACCGCGCCATCATCGGGATGCCGCACCACGAAGCCGCGCACGCCCATGGCTTCCAGGTTCTTCAGCGTGTCGCAGGCGGTCTCGCCCTTGCGGGTGGAGGACGTGGAGGCGTCGAAGTTCAGCACGTCCGCACCCAGCCGCTGCGCGGCCAGCTGGAACGAGCTGCGAGTGCGCGTGGACGGTTCGAAGAACAGCGTGCAGACCGCCGAGCCACCGAGCACATGACGCTTGTTGCCGACCCGGCCGACAGCCGCGTCGCGGATCTGGCCGGCGCGGTCGAGCAGCTGCAGCAGGGTTTCACGGGGCAGACCCTCCAGGGTCAGCAGGTGGCGCAGGCGTCCATCGGAATCGAGTTGCGAGGCGGTCATGGGCAGGGTCTGAGGGTCAGGAAACGGGGGTGGCGTCATCCGGGCAGGAGAGCCAGCGTTCGATGATCACCGCCGCGGCCACTGCATCGAGTGCAGCGGCATCGCGACGGCGTTTGCGGCCTTCGGCGCGCTCGACCGCGAACCGGCGTGCCGCCTCGACCGAGCTGGAACGCTCGTCGACCAGCACCACCGGCAGTTTGAAACGTTCCCGCAGCTGGCGGGCAAAGCCCTGCGCACGCTTGCGGTTGGGCTGGTCCTGGCCGTCCAGGGTCAGCGGATCGCCGACCACCAGGCCGTCCGGCAGCCACTCTTTGATCAGGCGCTCCACCGCGGTCCAGTCCGGGCCATGGCCGTGGACATCGACCACCGCGATCGCCCGCGCATGGGTGCCGAACGAGCTGCCGATGGCCACGCCGATGCGGCGCGAACCGACGTCGAAGCCGAGCACCGTGCCATCACGGCGGATGGTCGGCGGCGTGGCCGCAGCAGGCGCTGGCGTGGCCGGCTCAGACATGGCCGCTGTAATCGGTGAGGCGGAACAGGTCCACGCCGATACGTGCCGCCGCACCTTGCCAACGCTGTTCGAACGGCGTGTTGAACAACAGCTCGGCGTCGGCCGGCACGGCCAGCCAGCTGTTCTCGGCCAGCTCGGATTCCAGCTGCCCTTCGCTCCAGCCGGCGCAGCCCAGGGTGACCAGCGCATTGCGCGGGCCCTCGCCACGGGCCATGGCTTCAAGGATGTCGCGCGAGGTGGTGAGGAACACGCCCTCGCCCACGGCCAGGCTGGAATCCCAGTTGCGCGCATCGTCATGGATCACGAAGCCGCGCTCGGGATGCACCGGGCCGCCGTTGAGCACGATCTGGCCAGGCAGGGTGTCACTGGTAGTGGTGATTTCCATCTGGGCCAGCACCTCGCCGAGGGTGTACTCGGAGGGCTGGTTGACCAGCACGCCCATCGCGCCGTTCTCGTCGTGCTGGCAGATCAGCGCCACGGTACGGGCAAAGGTGGGGTCGGTCAGCGACGGCAGCGCGACCAGCAGGTGGTGGGCAAGCGAAGTAGACAGTTCAGACATGGCCCCATTCTAGCCGCTGGCCGTGATGTGCGCTTTCGCGCTGACATAATGCAGGCCTGCGTGCGTGCCCCGGCCCGTGCGCCTGATCCGCCATCGCAAGGAGCTGCACGTGTCCGGTTACTGCCTCATCGCCCCCGGCCATCCGGTCCACGGCCACTACCATGACCACGAGTACGGCTTCCCGCAGCGTGAGGAGCGCGAACTGTTCGAGCGCCTGATCCTGGAGATCAACCAGGCCGGCCTGAGCTGGGAGACCATCCTGAAGAAGCGCGAGGGCTTCCGTGCGGCCTACGATGGTTTCGACGTGGACACGGTGGCCGCCTATGGCGAGCGTGAGATCGAGCGCCTGCTCAACGATGCCCGCATCATCCGCAACCGGCTCAAGGTGCACGCAGCGGTCCACAACGCCCAGGTGATCCAGCAGCTGCGGGCCAGCCACGGCAGTTTCGTCGGCTGGCTGGATGCCCACCATCCGCTGGACAAGGCCGGCTGGGTGAAGCTGTTCAAGAAGACCTTCCGCTTCACCGGCGGGGAGATCACCGGCGAGTTCCTGATGAGCCTGGGCTACCTGCCCGGCGCGCACGCCCCGGACTGCCCGGTGTTCAAGCGCATCGACACGCTCAAGCCGGCCTGGCGCCAGAAGTGACGCACCCCGTCGTGCGGGCTGCGCTGCTCGCTGCCCTGAGCCTGCCCCCGCTGGCTGCCGCAAGCGACCTGGACGGCGTGCTGGAGCGCCTGCGCGCGGAGATCGCCGCTGTGCCGGTCGACGACCCGGCCCCGATCGATACCGTGCTGGCCCGCTACCGCGACGAAACCGGCATCGACCTGCAGATCCCGGTGGCCGGCGACAGCGATGCGCCGCTGCCCGCGCTGGTGCGCCCGGCCAACATCACCCCGGCCGATTGGGACGCGGTGACCCGCTACCTGCACGGGACCGATGCCCAGCACACCGTGCCGGTGGAGATGGGCGAGCTGTCGCTCTCCCTGCTCGATCTGGATGGCGACGGCCAGCGTGACCTGGTGCAGAGCGCCTACAGCGGCGGCACCGGCCTGTACACGCAGGTGGACATGCTGCGGCGGGATCCGCAGCGCGGCTTCGTGGTGCCGGACAGCCTGGACCCGCAGCGCCCTTGGGCACAGGGCCAATACGGCCTCAGCGGGCGTGGCAGCGATCAGGGCCTGTACTGGCTGCGTATCGACGGGGTCAGCTACATCGCCTACCGCGATGGCGACTACTACGGCGATACCCTGCTGCTGAACCGGCCGTTGTCGGCCGACCCACGCGAACGCAGCCCGACGACCCGGTTGAAGGTGCGCTACGGCCGCGAGCATCGGCTGGCCGATCCGGTGATGCATGTCGACGGCGAACCGCTGGATGCGTCCGCCACGGCGATCGCAGCGGACCGGCGCCTGCTCAGGCACATCGAGCGCCTGCTGGCCGCGCTGACCGTTGATGGCGACGGCGTCGCGCATTTCGGCGATGAGCAGGGACGCTGCCCGGTCCCGGCCGGCACCGATCCCGGTGAGACAGACCTCTGGCCGTGGCGCGGCGCGGGGAGCTATACCTTCGATACCGCCGCCGACACCGTGATCCGCTCGGGGAAGCAGTGCTACAGCGCCACGCTCATCGCCCTGCGCAGCAGCTATGCCGGCGACCATGCCCTGTGCTGCCAGCTGTGGCTGTACCGCGGCCCGGGTGAACAGGCGGCCGCATTGGACCTGCGCAGCCGCCGCTGGGTCTCCGGCGTGACCGTCGTTGCGGTGCCACCACAGGGCGAGTAACGGGCGTCAGACGCCCATGTAGCGGCCCGGGCGGTGGTTGAACATCAGCACCAGGCTGAGCACCACCGCGCCAATCGCCGAGTACATCACCTTGGACGGGGACAGCACCGAGAACGCCACGCACATCAGCAGTGTGTCGAACGACATCTGCACCTTGCCGGCGCTCCAGCCGCGGGTGCGCTGCAGGTACACGGCCAGGATGCCGATGCCGCCCAGGCTGGCCCGGTGGCGGATGTAGAACAGGATGCCCAGACCCGCCAGTGCGCCACCGACGATCGCCGAGTACAGCGAGCTCATGTGGGCGAAATCGGCCCAGCGCGGCAGCAGGTCGGTCAGCACGCCGCAGGCAGTAACCGCCGCGAAGGTCTTCAAGGTGAATTCCCAGCCCATGCGGCGCACGGCCACCCAATAGAACGGCAGGTTGACCAGCACGAATACCAGGCCGAAGTTCCAGCCGAAGGCGTAGTGGGCCAGAAACGCCAGCCCGGCCATGCCGCCGATCATCAGCCCACCCTTGGCGAAGATCGCCAGGCCGAGCGAGGCGACCAGGGTCGCCAGGACCATGCCCTGCACGTCTTCGGCCACGGAATGGCGCAGGGCTTTCTCGTCGGCCACGGTGCCGGCGCTGTCCGGTGGCGGGGTCAGCGGGCCTGCGGTGACCAGGTGGCCGTCAGCGTCGTCGCACGGCGCGGGGCCATGGGAATCAAGGGACATGGGGGTGGGGGTGTGACGTGGGGAGCGGTATTAGACACGATCGGCGTGACAGATGTTGGGGAGATTGATTCAGCTGCGCCAGGGTCGCGAAATCGACATCCCCCCTTCATCCCGCCTGAACACCCTGTAGACGCAGCATGCACGGGTACCCCGCTGCGCCCCTCCCTCCCTCAGGAGTTCCGTGCCATGCCCTACGTCACCACCGCCGACAAGACCGAGATCTTCTACAAAGACTGGGGCAAGGGTCAGCCCCTCGTGTTCCATCACGGCTGGCCGCTCAGCGCCGATGACTGGGATACCCAACTGCAGTTCTTCCTGCTGCAGGGCTACCGCGTGATCGCGCACGACCGCCGCGGGCATGGCCGCTCCTCGCAGACCAGCGGCGGGCATGAGATGGACACCTACGCCGCCGACGTCAACGCGCTGGCCGATCACCTGGACCTGCGCGATGCGATCCACATCGGGCATTCCACCGGCGGTGGCGAAGTCGCGCACTATGTGGCGCAGGCCAAACCCGGGCGCGTGGCCAAGGCCGTGCTGATCGGTGCGGTGCCGCCGATCATGGTCAAGAGCGAGGCCAACCCGGGCGGCACGCCGAAAGAGGTTTTCGATGGCTTCCGCCAGGCACTGGTCGCGGGTCGTGCGGCGTTCTACCGCGACGTGCCGATTCCCTTCTACGGCTTCAACCGCGAGGGCACGCCGCCACAGCAGGGCATCGTCGACAACTGGTGGCGGCAGGGCATGATGGGCGCGATCAACGCGCACTACGACTGCATCGAGGCCTTCTCGGAAACCGACTTCACCGACGACCTGAAGAAGATCGACGTGCCGGTGCTGGTGATGCACGGCGACGACGACCAGATCGTGCCGATCGCCGATTCAGCAGAGCTGGCGATCAAGCTGCTCAGGCACGGCACGTTGAAGGTCTACAAGGGCTATCCGCACGGGATGTGTACGACGCATGCGGACGTGATCAACGCGGATCTGTTGGCGTTCATTCGCGGGTGAGGCGCGTGCCGACCGACGGTCGGCACCTACCCGACATGCGTGGGACGGGTAGCGCACGACCGTTGGTCGTGCGCCCCGTCGCCCCGCTCAGCGCGCGACCAGCTTCTGCCGCTCGGCGTTGTAGCGATCCCCGACGATGGCGATGCTGTCCAGCGCCGCACCGATCTGCTGCAGCTCCGCATCGCTCAACACCACGGCCACCGCGCCCAGGTTCTCCGTCAGACGGTGCAGCTTGGTCGTACCGGGAATCGGCACGATCCACGGCTTGCGCGCCAGTAGCCAGGCCAAGGCGATCTGGGCCGGCGTCGCGCCCTTGTCGGCGGCAATGGCGGTGATGCGATCCACCAACGCCTGATTGGCTTGCCGCGCCTCCGCTGCAAACCGCGGCACGCTGTTGCGGAAGTCATCGGCCGCGAACTGCGTATCCACGTTGATCGCACCGGTCAGGAAGCCCTTGCCGAGCGGGCTGAACGGCACGAAGCCGATCCCCAGTGCTTCCAGCACCGGCAGCACGGCCTGCTCCGGCTCGCGCCATCACAGGGAGTATTCGCTCTGCAGCGCCGCCACCGGCTGCACGGCGTGCGCCCGGCGAATGGTATCGACGCCGGCCTCGGACAAACCGAAGTGTTTCACCTTGCCCTCGGCGATCAGATCCTTGACCGTACCGGCCACGTCCTCGATCGGCACGTTCGGGTCCACCCGGTGCTGGTAGAACAGATCGATGCGGTCGGTCTTCAGCCGCGCCAGGCTGGCCTCGGCCACCGCGCGGATACGCTCGGGGCGACTGTCCAGACCGGCGTCGGCATGGCCACCCTTGAAGCCGAACTTGGTGGCGATCACCAGCTGGTCGCGGAACGGCACGAGCGCCTCGCCCAGCAGTTCCTCGTTGAAGAAGGGGCCATAGGCTTCGGCGGTATCAAAGAAGGTGACGCCCTGCTCGACCGCAGCGCGCAACAGCGCGATCGCCTCGGTACGGTCGGTGGCCGGGCCATAGCCGTAGCTCAGCCCCATGCAGCCCAGGCCGAGGGCGGAAACCCGCAGGCCGCTGCGGCCCAGTTCACGTGTCTGCATGGTGCTGCTCCTGCCGGTGGGACCGGCGTCATGGGGGAGTGCCACGATAGCCCTGTCGGCGGCGGAGATTGGATGGTGTGGGGTACGTTCGGTCATGAGCGTGGCTAATCAATCGAGGCATGAAGCAGATACGCATCATCCCGGCAGCGCGTAGGTGACCTTTTTATCCTTGATCGATACCCATCGCCGCTGCTGCAGCTGTTGGATCAACGCTGCGCGCTGGAAGCCGCCGGCGCGCGGTACGGATCGTGCATGTCCATATGCCCATCACCTGATACGTTGATACCGGCAAGGTGCCGGCGCCCCTGCACCCCGGTTGCCCAGGACGGCGCGACCATCCCAGCGCCGCGCCGCCTGTTGAAGCCCGCTGTGTCAGCGGACTTCCGAAATCTCCACCCCGTCCAGCCCCTGCGACAGCGTGCGTGCATCGCCACCCTGCGACAGCTTGATGCGCAGGCGTACTTCGTTCTGCGAATCCGCATAACGCAGCGCGTCTTCGTAACTGATCTCGCCGGCCTGATACAGCTCGAACAGGCTCTGATCGAAGGTCCGCATGCCCAGCTGCACGGAGTCCTTCATCACCTCCTTGAGCTTGTGGATCTCGCCATCGCGGATGTAATCCTGCACCAGCGGCGTGCCGAGCATGATCTCCATCGCGACCTTGCGCGACTTGCCATCCGGCGAGGGAATCAGCTGCTGGGCGACCACGCCCTTGAGGTTCAGCGAGAGATCCATCAGCAACTGGTTGCGGCGGTCTTCCGGGAAGAAGTTGATGATGCGGTCCATCGCCTGGTTGGCGTTGTTGGCGTGCAACGTGCACAGCACCAGGTGGCCGGTCTCAGCGAAGGCGATGGCGTGATCCATGCCCTCGCGGGTGCGCACCTCGCCGATCATGATCACGTCCGGTGCCTGGCGCAGGGTGTTCTTCAGCGCCGCTTCCCAGCTGTCGGTATCGATGCCCACTTCGCGCTGGGTGATGATGCAGCCCTCGTGCTTGTGAACGAATTCGATCGGGTCTTCGATGGTGATGATGTGCCCGGTCGAGTTGTGGTTGCGGTAGCCGATCATCGCCGCCAGCGAGGTCGATTTGCCGGTGCCGGTCGCGCCGACGAACAGGATGATGCCGCGCTTGGTCATCGCCAGCGTCTTGATGATCGGCGGCAGGCTCAGCTCTTCCACGGTGGGAATGCGCGTCTCGATCCGGCGCAGCACCATGCCGACCTGGTTGCGCTGGTAGAAGCAGCTCACGCGGAAGCGGCCGACACCGGACAGGCCGATGGCGAAGTTGCACTCGTGGGTCTTTTCGAACTCTTCGCGCTGTGCCGGCGTCATCACGTTCAACACCAGGTCGCGGCTCTGCTGCGGCGTCAGCGGTGTCTGGGTGATCGGCGAGATCTTGCCGTTGACCTTGATCGCCGGCGGCATGCCCGCGGTGATGAACAGGTCCGACGCCTTCTGGTGCGCCATCAGCTTGAGGAACGAGGTGAAGTCGATGGTGGTGGTGGTGTTCATTGCGGTGTGCTCCGAAGATTGCCGGGAGCCGGCCAACGGCCGGCGGTGCAGGAAGCCGGGCAGCGCCCGGCTCTACCATCATTCGAAGATGCGCTTGTCCTTGGCGTACTCGCGCGCCTGGTTGCGGGTGATCAGGCTGCGCTTGACCAGATCGTGCAGGTGCTGGTCCAGGGTCATCATGCCCATCTGCTGGCCGGTCTGGATCGCCGAGTACATCTGCGCGACCTTGTCCTCGCGGATCAGGTTGCGGATGGCCGGGGTGCCGACCATGATTTCCCAGGCGGCGGTACGCCCACCCCCCACCTTCTTCAGCAGCGCCTGCGAGATCACCGCGCGCAGCGACTCGGACAGCATCGAGCGCACCATCGGCTTTTCGCCGGCGGGGAACACGTCGATGATGCGATCGATGGTCTTGGCGGCCGAGCTGGTGTGCAGCGTGCCGAACACCAGGTGGCCGGTTTCCGCCGCGGTCAGCGCCAGACGGATCGTTTCCAGATCGCGCAGTTCGCCGACCAGGATGATATCCGGATCCTCACGCAGGGCCGAACGCAGCGCTTCGTTGAAGCCGTGCGTGTCGCGATGCACTTCGCGCTGGTTGATCAGGCACTTCTGCGAGGTGTGCACGAATTCGATCGGATCCTCGACGGTGAGGATATGGCCGTATTCGTTCTTGTTGATGTGGTCGATCATCGCCGCCAGCGTGGTCGACTTGCCCGAACCGGTCGGGCCGGTGACCAGGATCAGGCCCTGCGGCTGGTCAATCAGCTCGCGGAAGATCGGCGGGCAGGCCAGGTCTTCCAGCGTGAGCACCTCGGAGGGAATGGTACGGAACACCGCACCTGCGCCGCGGTTCTGATTGAAGGCATTGACTCGGAAGCGCGCCAGCGAGGGAATCTCGAACGAGAAATCGACCTCGAGGAATTCTTCGTAATCGCGGCGCTGCTTGTCCGACATGATGTCGTACACCAGCGCGTGGACCTGCTTGTGGTCCAGGGCCGGAATATTGATGCGACGGACATCGCCGTCGACGCGGATCATCGGCGGCAGGCCGGCCGACAGATGAAGATCCGACGCTTTGTTCTTTACAGAAAACGCCAACAGCTCGGCGATATCCATGCGCTGCTACTCCCCATGACTGCTGCGACTGGAAGGTTCTTTCCCCGGGCGGCAGTATAGAGCGAGATGTGCACAATACGCGCCAGCCCCTGATCCACCGGACCCGCCGTGACCGCCCAAGCCCTGCCGACCCTCCTGACGAACCTGCACAACGCGGCCGCTGCCGCCGGGCGGCCAGATCCGCGCCTGCTGGCGGTCTCCAAGACGCAGCCGGCCGAGGCCGTGCAGGCCCTGGCCGCGCAGGGCCAGCGAGCCTTCGGGGAGAACTACGTGCAGGAGGCGGTGGCCAAGATCGAGGCGCTGGCGCCGCTGGGCCTGGAGTGGCACCTGATCGGTCATCTGCAGTCCAACAAGGCCGAGCTGGCTGCCCGCCATTTCGACTGGGTGCAGAGCGTGGACCGCCTCAAGCTGGTCACCGCACTGGCCACGCACCGCCCGGTCGGCCAGCCGCCGCTGAACGTGCTGATCCAGGTCAACATCGATGATGAGGACAGCAAGCACGGCTGCGCGCCGGAAGACATCGACACGCTCGCGGCCGCCATCGCTGCGGCGCCGCAGCTGCGCCTGCGCGGGCTGATGGCGATCCCGGCGCCTTGGCCCGATCCCGAGCGTCGCCAGGCCGCCTTCACCCGGATGGCCGCGCTGTTTGCCACGCTGGCGGCAGCGCATCCGCAGGTGGATACGCTGTCGATGGGGATGAGCAGCGATTACCCTGAGGCCATCGCCCATGGCGCCACCCTGGTCCGCATCGGCACCGCGCTGTTCGGCGCACGCCCGCGACCGGCCTGAGCGCCCCGCCCGTTCCAAGGAGAGTTCATGAGCACGTCCCCCATCACCTTCATCGGCGGCGGCAACATGGCCCGCAGCCTGATCGCCGGCCTGGTCCGCCAGGGCGTGGCCCCGGCCAGCCTGCATGTGGCCGAGCCGGTGACCGAACTGCGTGAGCAGCTGACCGCCGAATTCGGCATCAAGACCTACGCCAGCGCGAGCGACGCCGCCGCGCAGGGCACGGTCTGGGTGCTGGCAGTCAAACCGCAGGTGCTGCGTGATGTCTGTGCCTCGCTGACCGATATCGCCCAACGCAAGCAGCCGCTGGTGGTCTCCATCGCGGCCGGCATCACCAGCGGCCAGCTGGACCGTTGGCTGGGCGGTGGCATGGCGGTGGTCCGCGCGATGCCCAACACGCCGGCCCTGCTCGGCGCGGGCGTGACCGGGCTGTTCGCCACCGCCACGGCCAGCGCCGCGCAGCGCGCGCAGGCCGACACCGTGCTGGCCAGCGCCGGCCGCACCGTGTGGATCGATGACGAAGCGCGCATGGACGCCGTCACCGCCGTCTCCGGCAGTGGCCCGGCCTATGTGTTCCTGCTGGCCGAAGCGATGGAAGCGGCCGGCATCGCCCAGGGTCTGCCGGCCGAAGCGGCCCGCACCCTGGTGGTGCAGACGCTGCTCGGTGCCTCGCGCATGCTCGATGAATCCGGCGAAGCCCCGGCCGAGCTGCGTCGTCGGGTAACCTCACCGAACGGCACCACCCAGGCCGCGATCGAGAGCTTCCAGTCCGACGGCTTTGAAACCATGGTCGCGCGCGCGATCGACGCGGCGACGACGCGTGGGCAGGCATTGTCGGCGGCGAATGATTGACGACCAGGCGCAGCCACGCACGGCGTGGCGTTACCCCTACGTTTACGGGAGACATGCACATGAAGATCCTGCTTGTCGGTGCCAGCGGCACCTTGGGCCAGGCCGTCGCCAGCACGTTGGGCGCCCACCATGAGGTTATCCGCGCCGGCCGTCATGGTGGCGATGCGCAGGTCGATCTGACCGACGATGCCAGCGTGCAGGCGCTGTTCGCGAAGGTGGGCAAGGTCGATGCCGTGATCGCGACCACCGGCCGGGTCCACTTCGGTCCGCTGGCGCAGATGCGGCCGGCCGACTTCAACCTCGGCCTGCAGGACAAGCTGCTCGGCCAGGTGCGGCTGAGCCTGGCCGCCCAGCATCACCTGAACACCGGCGGCTCGATCACCCTGACCAGCGGCATCATCAGCGCCCAGCCGATCCGCGATGGCGCCAATGCCACGGCAGCCAACGCCGCACTGGAAGGTTTCGTGCGCGCCGCCGCCTGCGAGTTGCTGCCGCGGGGGCTGCGCATCAACGCCGTGAGCCCGAATGTGCTGGCCGAATCGATGGATGACTACGGCGCGTACTTCCCGGGCTTTGAACCGGTGACGGCGCAACGCGCGTCGCTGGCCTACCAGCGCAGCGTGGAAGGCATCCAGAGCGGGCAGGTGTTCACCGTCTGGTGAGGGCGGTGCCGGCCAGCGGCCGGCACTACCTCCCACATAGCGGGTACCGCGATGTCCCTGCATCACCGGGACCGGTAGTGCCGGCTGCTGGCCGGCTCCTGGCGACGGAGGGCACTTCGAGAGCCGGCCAGCGGCCGGCACTACTCCCAGCGGCGGGGGCCGTCGCCCTGATCGCCGAGCGTGTCGCCGGGGTTGGTCAGGCGGCAGCGTTTCAACGAGAGGCAGCCGCAGCCGATGCAGTCGGTGAGCTGGTCGCGCAGCAGCAGCAACTGCTCGATGCGCTGGTCCAGCTCGCTGCGCCACAACGCCGACATCTTCGCCCACTCGGCCTTGGTCGGCGTCTTGTTCTCCGGCAGCGCCGCAAATGCGGTCGCGACCGCCTCCAGCGGCATCCCGACCCGTTGGGCCACACGGATCACCGCCAACCGGCGCAGCACATCGCGGGCAAAGCGCCGCTGGTTGCCGGCGGTGCGCAGGCTGCGGATCAGCCCCTTGCGCTCATAGAAATGCAACGCCGAGACGGCCACCCCGCTCCGTTTGGCGACCTCGCCTACACTCAGTTCCTGCGCGATCACTGCTTGACCTCAACCATGGTTCAGGTGGCATCCTGCGCGCCGCTGGGGGTGCACTGCAAGCCCGGCCCACTTCCCGATGTCTGGAACCCGCATGTCCGCTGAAGTTTCCTCTCCGCCCGCCACCGTCCCGGTGGAGGACACGGCGATCCCCTCGATCCTGTCGCCGGCCTACCGGGCAACCACGATCGGCATGGTCGCGCTGGTCTCGCTGCATGGCTTCGAGGCGTTGGCCGTGGCCGCCGCGATGCCCACCGTGGCCCATGACCTGGACGGGCTGCGCCTGTACGCGCTGGCGTTCGGCGGCACCCTGGCCACCAGCGTGATCGGGATGACGCTGTCCGGGCGCTGGAGCGACCAGCAGGGCCCGGCGCGCCCGCTGTGGCTGGGCCTGGCGTGCTTCATCGCCGGCCTGCTGGTCGCCGGCTTTGCCCAGCACATGCCGGTGCTGGTGCTTGGGCGCCTGATGCAGGGGCTGGGGGCCGGCGCGATTTCCGTGGCGCTGTATGTGCTGGTCGGGCGCTCGTTCCCCGAGCCGATGCGGCCACGCGTGTTCGCCGCCTTCTCCGCCGGCTGGGTGGTGCCTTCGCTGATCGGCCCCAGCATCAGCGGCCTGATCGTGCAGCACCTGGGCTGGCGCTGGGTGTTTCTGATCGTGCCGCTGCTGGCGATTCCGGCGGCGTTGCTGCTGCGCCCCGCCCTGCGCCAGATCGGCGTGGTGGCCGCGGGCAGCACCGGCCGCAACGTCGTGCCCTGGGCCGTGGGTGCCTCCCTCGGCGCGCTCATGCTGTATATCGGCGGCCAGCAGCAGGGATGGCTCGCGCCAGCGCTGCTGGCACCGGCCCTGGCCGTGCTGGCACTGTGCAGTTGGAAGCTCCTGCCTACCGGCACGTTGACCCTGCGCCGCGGCCTGCCCAGCGTGATCGCGCTGCGTGGGATCGCGGCGTCCGCGTTTTTCGGTTGCGAAGCCTTCCTGCCCTTGCTGCTGCAGCGCGAGCGCGGCTTGACCCCGCTGTTGGCGGGCGTGGCACTGAGCCTGGGCGCGTTGGGTTGGTTTGCCGGCTCGTGGCTGCAGGGCCACCAGCAGCGCGGCTGGTCACGCCGGCAGTTGCTGCAGTCCGGCGCGCTGTTGATGTGCGTGGGCATCCTGGCCACGTCGCTGGCGATCCAGCCGGGCATGCCGCTGTGGTCGGCGATGGTGGGCTGGGTGCTGACCGGGCTGGGCATGGGACTGATCTATCCCAGCCTGTCGGTGCTCACGTTGTCGCTGTCAGCGCCGGCCCACCAGGGCGCCAACACCTCCGCCCTGCAGCTCAGCGAAGCCCTGGGCGTGGCGACCACGCTGGCCGTGTCCGGCTCGTTGTTCGCGCTGTTCCTGGAGGGCCGGGAAGCCCTGGGCTACCTGCTGACCTTCGCGATCATGCTGGTGCTGGCGATGCTCAGCGTGGCGGTGGCGCGGCGGATCTGAGCGCGGTGGCGTGGCGCGCGCATCCTCACGGATGCGTGTCGCCGACCTCTTTCAGGTCCTCTCGCAGGATGCGGCGGATCTCCAGCACGGCCTGCGGGGTCTCCTGCACGCTGTGCCCGGAGATGATCACCTTCTCCGATACCGCCCCCTCCAGATGCGCGCTCCAGTACGGCACCAGGCCATCGTCGGACTGCAGCAACGGCACCTCCGGTTTGCGCTGGGCGATGATCGAGTGGTACTTCAGCCCCGGTGTGATCGGCAGCGCGCCAGCGGCCTTCACGAACGGATCGCTGGCCTTGAGGTTGTCGATGCTGTTGGGAATCTGCAGCTTGGTGGTGCTGTTGGCCGATTCGGATTCCTGCAGGGTCAGGAACACATCCTCGAACTTGCCCAGGATGGTGATCGGCAACCGCACCAGCCGGCCGATCAGGCGCCCCAGCCGGTTGCCCGCGATGTCCGTGCCTTTGTGCGGCGCGGCGATGAAAATCACCCGCTCCACGTTCGGCTCGGCGGTGAAGTGCAGCAGCGGGCCGAGCTTGGCCTCGACGCGCTTCAGGCGCTCGCCCTTCAGATCGTAGTTGGCCAGCAGATCGTTCCACAGCACATCGCCGGAGGAGGTCACCAGCAGGCGTGCAAGCACGCCGCCCATGCTGTGGCCGATGAACACCATGTCCTTGGCGGCCGGCGTGCTGCCGGTCGGGTCGAAGTGCTTGAGCGTGTTGTTGAAGGCCTGGTTGATCTCGTAGCGGTTCAACGCGATCGGGGCGTTGGTCGGGTAGTACACCTGCCAGACCTGGAAATGCCGGCGCAGCTCGGGATCGCCCATGATCTCGTTGGCCACGTTGACCCAGGCTTCCGGGCTGCTGCCCAGGCCATGCAGCATGAAGATGATGCGGCGATTCGGGTCCCACGGCTGCATCAGGTACATGTGCGGCGCGCCGATGCCTTCGCTCAGGCCGAACAGCGTGCGCAGCGACTGCGTGGCAAAGCCGGACTGGGCCAGCCACAAGCCGTAGGCTGCGGTGAAGTTGCCCGCCAGCGGAACCTTCTCACCGTGCAGGTCCACGCTCTCGGTGGACTCGGGCGAGTACACATCAAACAGCACCTGGGTGGTATCGAGCACCTGCTGCAGATTGTCACCCTTGAAGCGCAGCAGGGCGGTGGCGTTGATCGCCGACATCTCGCTGTACTGCGGAATCTCCGCCTTCCCGCCGTCGGCCGGTGCGACCAGCTTGGGTGGGTCCATGATCACCACCAGCTCGGCGCCGAAGCCATCGCGGCGATAGGTGCTGCGCAGCCCGGCAAAACTCACCGCCGAGGCGGACACCATCCGGGTCGGGATGCTCTGCATGCGCAGCTCATCGAAATCAGAGGTCAGCGTCCAGCGCTCCCCGGCGACGGCAGCGTTGTAATCCTCGCCTTCCAGCGCGCTCTCGCGGCTGCGCTTGAACACCACTGATGCGGTCTGCTCGGCGGCGTAGTTGTAGTAATCGCGTACCTGCGTCTGGCGATCCTCGAAGGCGCGGTCCGAAGGCGTGCGCCCGCTGAAGAACAGGTACGCATACGCATACCGCGCCGCTTCCAGCCACGCATCCAGGGCGGCGTCGGACATCGGCGTCTTTTCGCGGTCCTTGGGCTTGGGGGTCAGCGCCAACGCGGTCTTCACCCACAGCTCGGACTGCGCTGAAAGGCGCTGTTCCTCGGGCAGGACATCGGTCTCTTCCAGCGTCTTCTGGCAGCTGGCCACGTCCTTTTCGCACTGCGCCACGTCCATCCCGATCACGCTCAGCGTTTCCTGCGAGGCAGCGCTGAGCTTGCCCGAGGTCAGCACGTCGCCGCGCTTGTTGGCGAGGTATTCGGTCGGGGCCACCTGCTTCATGGTGACCATCGCACAGCCACTGGACAGCAGCAGCGAGAGCACCACGGCCAGCATCGGCAAGGCGCGGTGCGGCAACAGCTTCAATGCGGAACTCATGGAACGCTTCCCTGCCCTGTCCCCGGGACGTCCCGGCGGATCACCTGTGAAAAATCATCGTTTGCATTGCTCGCCCGCGCACGGTCGGTAATCCGCCCGCGTGCCTTCAGCGTCTCGAACGGTACCCCCGGCGTGAGCACCCCCAGATCGCGCGCGTATTCGGCGAAGTAGCCCGAGGCCAGCAGCCGGTAGTCCATCGGCAGGCCCGGCGCGATCTGCTTGGCCAGTTCGTACACGATGGTCGTGCAGTTGCTGGTCAGCGTGTTGTAGAACGCCGGCGCGGCATCGAGCTTGCGGGCCTCGCCGAGGTAGGACACGAACAGCGCCTTGAGCTGCTCCTGGGTCATGCCGTGCAGGCGGTACAGATAGACATCTTCGCCCCGCGCATTGGTGCGCGTGCGCACGATGTCGGTTTCCTCCGAAGCGACCAGGGTCATCTCGAACTTGCGGAAGAACCCGCCCAGCGCGGAGAACGACTCGCCGCGCTCCTTGCGGATCTCCAGCGAGAACACCAGGTAGCGACCGTCGTCGAAGCCGAAGGAAATCAGCGTATGCGCGATCGCCGGGCCCATCCAGTAGGACATGATCAGATCGGCCGAGCGCAGCTGGTCCAGGTTGTACTCGCGGCGTACCCAGCGCGCGTCGTAGTCGGTCTCGCTGCGCCAGGTGAAATCACGCACGTTGTCGAGCACCACACGCGGGCCATCCACCTCGACCACCTTCAGCCGCTGGGCGACATCATCGGCCCAGACGCGATCCTGACGCGGGGTGAGCAGCAGCCACCAGACGCCCGAGAGCACCAGCGCCACGCCGTACAGCACGCCCGGCCAGCGCCCGGCGCGCGCACGCGCCACCCCGATCGCACCGGTGACGGCAAATAGCGCCCACAGGCCGACCAGCAGATACCGCACCCAGCCCGGACCCGGCAGCTGGTAGGCCAGCAAACCGGTGATCCACAGCGCCGCCAGCAGCATCAGCAACGCCAGCCCCCATCGTCCTGCCTTCTTCACGCATCGATCCGTCGTCTATCCGGGGCGCTAGTTAGCCATAACCCCTGTGTGCGCTGCATGTCGAGCCTGTTCAGCTTCGGGCCGGCGTTCACCCCGGACCCGGCACCACATGGCGTCGCCTGCCCACCCGATCGCATACTTGGCCACCAACGGCTACCCGGGAAGCGCCCCTCATGCAGGGATTGACCACCATCGGCGGCGTGCCGATCCAGCGCCACCATCTGCTGCGCTGCCACTGCGGCGCCGTCGTCCTGCGCCTGCACCTGCCCGACGGCGTGGTCGCGCCCCGGCGTTGCGACTGCTCCATGTGCCGCCGCCGCGGCGCGATCGTGGCCTCGGTGAAACTGGCGGATCTGGAGATCGTGCAGGGCCATGACGAACTGCGGCTGTATCAGTTCAACACGCACGTCGCCCGCCACCACTTCTGCGGCGTGTGCGGCATCTACACGCACCATCAGCGACGTTCTTCACCGGAGGAATATGGCTACAACGTCGGCTGCCTGGACGGTGTCAATCCGTTCGATATCGGCGAGGTGCCGGTGAATGACGGGGTCAACCACCCCGCCGATGCCAACCGCGCTTAGCGACGGCCCGGGCCGATCTTCTGCCACGGGGCCATGCCCTTGCGCCCATGCAGCAGCGGGCGCTTGAGCGGCAGCCGGCGCGGCATCGGGATGCCCACCCCGGGCGCGGCGGTATCGTCCTGGCGCAGTGACTCGGCACGCTGGCCGACCAGCAGGGCCGCCACTTCTTCCAACCCGTTTCGCATGGTCCGAGCGACCGTCTGCAGGGGATTCATGGCGTGTCTCCAAGCGGTGTGGGGACGATCTACGCTAATGGCGCACCGGCATTGAAACCGTGAACGGAATGGGTCAACAAGATGAAATCAGGGGTCCGGAGGGCATCTCCGTTCAGTGTTTTGCCACCGGATCGGGGCGGGCCTTGCCCAGGCGCCGCACCAGCACGAAGAACAGTGGCACCAGCAGGATCGCCAGCAGCGTGCCGGAGAGCATGCCGCCGATCACGCTGATACCGATCTCGCGCCGGCTCACCGCGCCAGCGCCGGTCGCCAGGGCCAGCGGGATCACGCCAGCCACGAAGGCCAGCGAGGTCATCACGATCGGCCGCAGGCGCAGGCGCGCGCCCTTCAGTGCCGCCTCCACCGCCGAGCTGCCCGCGCGGTACTCAGCCTCGGCGAACTCCACGATCAGGATCGCGTTCTTGGCCGATAGACCGATCGTGGTCAGCAGCCCCACCTGGAAGTAGATGTCGTTGACGAAGCCCGCCGCGGTGGTGGCGATCACCGTGCCGATCACGCCCAGCGGGATCACCAGCATCACCGCCACGGGCACCGTCCAGCTCTCATAGAGCGCGGCCAGGCACAGGAAGATGAAGGCGATGGAGGCCGCGTACAGCCACAGCGTCTGGTTGCTGGACAGCTGCTCCTGGTAGGACAACCCACTCCACTGCAGCGCAAAGCCGGGCTGCTCGGCCACCAGCGTCTGCATGGTCTGCATCGCTTCGCCCGAGCTGCGCCCTTCGGCGGCACTGCCCTGGATCTGCATCGCCGGCAGACCATTGAAGCGCTGCTGCAGCTGCGGCCCGCGTGACCAGTGGCTGCTGGCGAAACTGGCGAACGAGGCCATCTGCCCGTTGCTGCCGCGCACATACCACTGGCCGATGTCGTCGGGCACGCTGCGGTAGGGCTGGTCGCCCTGCACGTACACGCGCTTGACCCGGCCGCGGTCGAGGAAGTCGTTGACGTAGGTGCCGCCCCACGCCGAGGACAGCGTTGAATTGATGTCGGCCTGGGCCAGGCCCAGCGCACTGGCCTGCGCCTGATCGATGTCCAGATGCAGCTCGGCCTTGTCACCGAGGCCATTCAACCGCACCGAGGTGAGCCGGTCGTCATCGCTGGCAGCCTGCACCACCTTTGCCTGGGCGGCCTGCAGCGCCGGCCGGCCGGCGGCGCTGTTGTCCTGCAGCCACAATTCGAACCCGCTGGACTGTCCCAACCCGCGCACCGCCGGCGGCGCCAGCACGTTGACCTTCGCATCGGGCAGATTGCGGAAATGCGCGTTGGCGCGGGCGATGATCGCCCCGGCGCTGTGCCTGGCATCGCGTTCGGACCACGGCTTGAGCGCCATGAACCCCTGCCCCGCGTTCTGCCCGGTGCCGGCGTTGTTGCGGCCGACCACCACGAACACCACGTCCAGGCTGTCCTTCTCGTGCTCCATGAAATAGCGACTGATCTGCTCGCCCAACGCCTCGGTGCGCGCCATCGGCGTGCCTTCCGGGGTGGAGAACTGGAAGGTCACCTGGCCCTGATCCTCCACCGGCAGGAAGCCGGTCGGCATCCGTGCATACAACGCGACCACCCCCACCACCAGCAGCACGTAGAAGGCCATCCAGCGACGCGGGTGCGCCACGATGCCGCCCAACTTGCCGCGATAGCCGTTCTGGCTGCGCTCCACGCCGCGGTTGAACCAGGCGAAGAAGCGGCCCGGTGGCTTCTGCGCGCTCGATGGCTTGAGCAGGGTCGCGCACAACGCCGGGGTGAGCGTCAGCGCGACCAGTGCCGACAGCGCCATCGCCGAGGCGATCGTGATCGAGAACTGCCGGTAGATGATGCCGGTGGAGCCGCCGAACAAGGCCATCGGCAGGAACACCGCGCCGAGCACCACGGTGATGCCGACCAGCGCACCGGTGATCTCGCCCATCGATTTCTCGGTCGCCTCGCGCGGCGGCAGGTGCTCCTCATGGATGATGCGTTCGACGTTCTCCACCACCACGATCGCATCATCCACCAACAAGCCGATCGCCAGCACCATCGCGAACAGGGTGAGCGTGTTGATGGTGAAGCCAGCCACCGCCAGCACGCCGAACGTGCCCAGCAACACCACCGGCACGGTGATCGCCGGGATCAGCGTCGCACGCAGGTTCTGCAGGAACAGGAACATCACCACCACGACCAGCACGATCGCCTCGATCAGGGTGTGGATGACCCCCTCGATGGAGACCCGCACGAACGGCGTGCTGTCGCGTGGGTAGGCCACTTCCAGCCCGGGCGGGAAGCTCGGGCGCAACCGCTCGATCTCGGCGCGCACCGCATCGGCGGTCTCCAGCGCGTTGGCACCGGAGGCCAGCGTCACCGAGAAGCCTGCTGCGGGATAGCCGTTGAGGAAGCTGCTGGTCTGGTAGTTTTCCGCGCCGATTTCCACCCGCGCGACATCGCTCAGGTGCACGGCCGCGCCGCTGGGCAGGGTGCGCAGGATGATCGCGCGGAACTGCTCGGCGGTCTGCAGCCGCGACTGCGCGGTGACGGTGGCGTTGAGCGCCTGCGCCGGCCCGGTTGGCAACGCGCCCAGCTCACCGGCGGTGACCTGGGTGTTCTGCGCCTGGATCGCGGTGCGCACATCCGAGGGCATCAGGTCGAACGCGCGCAGCTTGTGCGGGTCCAGCCAGATGCGCATCGCATAGGGCGAACCGAACACGTTGATTTCGCCCACGCCGGGAATGCGGCTGATCGGGTCCTGCACATTGCTGACCAGGAAATCGGAGACGTCCACCCGTTCCATGCGCCGGTGGGTGTCATACAGCGACACCACCATCAGCGAATCACCCTGCGATTTGGCCACGGTGACGCCCTGCTGCTGTACTTCCTGCGGCAGCCGGTTGATCGCCTGGTTGACGCTGTTCTGCACCTGCACCTGGGCAATGTCCGGGTTGGCGCGCTGGTCGAAGGTGACCGTGATCCGCGCCTGGCCCGAAGACGAACTGGTGGAGGAGAAATACAGCAGGTGGTCGATGCCCTTGATCTGCTGCTCGATCACCTGGGTGACGCTGTCCTCCACTGTCTGCGCCGAGGCACCGGTGTAGTTGGCGGTGATGTTGACCTGCGGTGGCGCGATGTCCGGGTACTGCTCCACCGGCAACTGGGTCACCGCGATCGTGCCCAGCGCCATGATGCAGATGGCCAGGACCCAGGCGAAGACCGGGCGGTGGATGAAGAAGCGCGGCAGCATCGGCGGCTCAGCCCTCGCCGGCCGGCGCGGCGGCGGGCACCGTGGCCGGTGCGGCTTCGCCCGCGGGCTTGATCCGTACCGTGGCGCCTTCGCTCAGCCCCTGGCGGCCACTGAGCACGACCTGCTCACCGGCCCGCAGACCCTCGAGCACCAGCCACTGGTCACCCACCGCGCGCGCCGTCCCGAAGGTGCGTTGATGCACGCGTCCGTCCGCGCCCACCACCCACGCCAGCGCCTCGCCCTTCGGGCTGCGGTCCACGGCGGCCTGCGGCACCAGCAGCGCCTGCTGCTGCGTACCCTGGCCGACCTGGGCGCGCACGTACATGCCGGGCAGCAGCTGGCCCTGTGGATTCGGGAACTGTGCCCGCAGGGTGATGCTGCCGGTTTCCTGGTCCACATCGATGTCGGCGAATTCCAGCGTGCCGGTCAGGGCGTAGTCGGTGCCATCGGAGAGCTTGAGCTGCACCGGCGCGGTGGTCGCCTCCACGCCGCCGTCGGCGATCGCGCGGCGCAGCGCGAGATACTCGTTGCTGGACTGGGTGATATCCACGTTCATCGGATCCACCTGCTGGATGCGCGCCAGCGGCTCGGCCTGGCCGTTGGTCACCAGCGCGCCCGGGGTGAACAGCGCGCGGCCGATCCGCCCGCTGATCGGCGCGGTCACCCGCGCAAAGCCCAGGTTGGTGCGTGCGGTATCGCGCACCGCCTGCGCCGCCTGCACCGCCGCCTCGGCCTGCTGGTGGGTGGCCACCGCATCATCCACGTCCTGCTGCGCCGCCAGTTGACCGACGCCGAGCTGCTGCATGCGCTTTGCACGCAACCCCGCCGCCACCGCACTGGCCTCGGCCGTGCGCAGGTTGGCCTGCGCTTCGTTCACCGAGGCCTGGTACAGCGCCGGTTCGATCTGGAACAGCGGCTGCCCGGCTTTCACCATCTCGCCCTGCTCGAACAACCGCGCCTGCAATACCCCGGACACCTGCGGGCGTACATCCGATTCCTGAGAGGCCACCGTGCGTCCGGGCAATTCCTGGGCCAGCGCCAGCGATTGCGCCTGCAGGGTCAGCACCGTCACCTCCGGCGCCGGTCCCTTTGCCTTGGGCGCTTCCTTGCTGCAGGCGGCCAGCCCCAACGCCACGGCCAGCCCCAGCAGCGGCAGGCGCCAAGGGCCGGACAACAGGCCGGGGGCCGGGGAGGACGGGAGCGGATCGGTCATGGGGGACGGTATTCCAGGCGTGAACGGGGCACATGGCCCCGGGCGGCATGGCCACTGCTCGGGGCGAATATAGGAGAAGCGGGGCGAGGATCCGGCGAAAACCGCATGAAACATTTTTCATTTGCAGTCCCTCCGGGGGGTTGCGACGATGCACCGGTCCCAATCGTCAAAGTGGCCCATGCCGCGCGTACTCACCATCGAGGACGACCTCGTCACCGCCGAGGAGATCGCCACGGAACTGCGCAGCCACGGCTTCGAGGTGGACCGGGTGGGCAATGGCGAGGACGGCCTGGCCATGGCCTGCCGCGGCGACTACGCCGTGATCACCCTGGACCGCATGCTGCCGGGCATGGATGGCCTGGCCCTGGTCACGGCCCTGCGGCGCCAGGGCATCACCACCCCGGTGCTGATGATCAGCGCCCTTTCCGATGTGGATGAGCGGGTCCGGGGCCTGCGCGCCGGCGGCGACGACTACCTGACCAAACCCTTCGCCTCGGACGAAATGGCGGCCCGCGTGGAGGTGTTGATCCGTCGCCACGGGCAGCCAGCCGTGGCGGAGAACCAGTTGCGCGCCGGTGACCTGGAGCTGGACCTGATGACCCGCACCGCCCGCCGCGCCGGCGAGGAGATCACCCTGCTGCCGACCGAGTTCAAACTGCTGGAATTCCTCGTGCGCAACGTCGGCCAGGTGGTCACCCGCACCATGTTGTTCCAGGAGGTATGGGGCTACCACTTCGATCCCGGCACCAACCTGATCGACGTCCACATCGGGCGCCTGCGCAAGCGCATCGACCAGCCCGGGCGTGCCCAGCCGATCCGCACCGTGCGTGGCACCGGCTATGTCCTGGACGACCATGTCTGATCACTGGCGTTCCTCCAGCAGCCGGCTGCTTGGGCTGTACTGCGTGCTGTTCGTGGCCTGGTCCAGCGTACTGCTGGGGGTGATGTACTGGCGCGTCTCGGACTACCTCAACGACCTCGCCGAGTCCGGCCTGCAGCAGCGCGCGCACCTGTTCGAGAAGTTCGAGGGCCCGGCGCTGGACGATGCGCTGCGCGACAGCCTGCGCTATGACCTGCACGGGGCGTATGCCTACGGCATCTTCAGCCGCAGCGGGCAGCCACTGTCCGGCCCACTCCTGGCGATTCCCGATGGCCTGAGCATCGACGGGCACGCGCAGGCGGTGGAACGCTGGTCCCTGCGTAGTGGGCCGATCAAGGCGCCCGGGCGCGCGCTCGGCGTGGAAACGCAGGATGGCCGGCTGCTGGTGTTCGTTCGCCAGAGCGGCAAGCTCTCCGCGGTCAACAGCATCATTCTCGATGCGCTGCTGTGGGGCGTCTCGTTGACCATCATTCCCGGCCTGGCCGGCTGGCACATCCTGCGCCGGCGCCCGCTCAAACGGATCCAGCAGATCGAGGCCGCGACCAACCGCATCATCGCCGGCGATCTCGGCCAGCGCCTGCCCGTGTCCGGCCACCCGGATGAGATCGACCGTCTCTCGAGCATCGTCAATGCCATGCTCGAACGCATCGAGCAGCTGATGACAGAGGTCAAGGGCGTGTGCGACAGCATCGCGCATGATCTGCGGACCCCGCTCACCCGCCTGCGCGCGCATCTCTACCGCACCCGTGTCGGGCTGGAAGAAGATGACCCGCGTGCCGCGCAGCTGGACAAGGCGCTGACCGAAACCGACCGGCTGATGGCGCGCTTCGGGGCGCTGCTGCGCGTCTCCGAACTGGAAAGCCACCAGCGCCGCTCGGCCTTCGTCGAACTGGATGCGGGCGAGCTGCTGCAGGAACTGCACGCGTTCTACCTGCCACTGGCCGAGGAGAAGGACCAGCAGCTGCTGCTGGAGATCACCCCGCAGGTAGGCACGCTGTGGGGCGACCGCGAACTGCTGTTCGAGGCGCTGGCCAACCTACTCTCCAACGCGTTGCACTTCACCCCGGCGCAGGGCCGGATCGTGCTTCGCGCGGTGGATGACCACGGCGCACCGCGCATCGATGTGATCGACAACGGCCCCGGCATTCCGCCGCAGGATCGCAGCCTGATCTACCAGCGCTTCTTCCGCGGCGGTAGCGGCGGCGAGACGACCGAGGGCTTCGGGCTGGGGCTTTCGATCGTGGCCGCCATCGCCGGCCTCCATGGGTTCCGGGTCCGCGCCGGGGATGCGCCGGGCGGCGGCGCATGGCTGAGCATCCGCTGCGCGGCGGAGGGGCTTCGCTGACACCCGGCCGCCTGCACATCGCGGCGATGCGGTAGCCACTAGCATCGGCGGCGACGCTTGATTCGCTGCAAGGTGTACCCCTCGATGTCCTCATTGCCCGGCCCGCGCTTCCTCAACACCATCCTGCTTGGCGGCGACACGGCCGGGAAACTCGGTGCCGCCGCCGCGGCAGGATTCGCACAGGTCGAGCTGTGGCGTGAGGATGTCGAGTCCTCATCCGTCGCCGACGTGCGTGCAACCCTGACGCGCAGCGGCCTGCAGCTCACCGACGTGCAGGTGCTGCTGGATTTTGATGGCGCTTCGGCGGCCACCCGCGAGGGCAAGCGTGCAGAGGCACTGTCCTTGCTTGCGCTGGCGCACGACATGGGCGCAGGCACGGTGCTGGTGCCCGCCTGCACCGCGACCGACTACGTGCCCGACCGCGTCACCGACGACCTGCGCTGGCTGTGCGCGCGTGCCGCCGAACGTGGCCTGCGCATCGCCTACGAAGGCATGGCCTGGAGCCGCCTGCATTCCACCCTGCCCTCTGCGTGGCAGCAGATCGAGCAGGTCGGCGCGCCGAACCTGGACATCGTGGTCGATGCCTTCCACCTGTTCGCCGCCGGGCGCACCGCCGACGATCTGCACGACGTGCCGGTGGAGCGCATCGCGCTGGTGCAGCTGTCGGATGTGCTGACCCAGCCGTTGCCCGGCCAGGTCACCACGCAGGCGCGGCATCACCGCTGCCTGCCGGGCGATGGCCTCTGGCCGCTGGAGACGCTGATCGATGCGCTGGCCGCGATGGGTTACGGCGGGCCGATCGGGCTGGAGGTGTTCAACGATGCGCTGAAGGCCCGCGATCCACATGCGGTGGCACGTGAGGCCATGGCCGCGCTGGAGGCCGTGCTGACGCGCTGATGCTCGACGGCTGCCACCCGCGGGCCGTGTCGGGAAATCCGGCAAGCGCAGGACGTCAGGACGTGAGCGGGTGTCAGCGTGGTTCGACTGCCGACTTGGCGATCTGCGGCCACTGCCTGGCGACCGCCTCGATGTTACCGGCCACTACGGCCCGCAGATCGCGCGGATAGCGCACGCCCTCGGCCTCGCTCAGCCGCGTGGCATGGAACCGGCCGTTGCTGGCGCGCAGAATCCAGCCACCCTCGATGCAGGCGCGCGAGGCCAGGAACACGACGCCCGGCGCCACGGCCTCCGGGTGCAGCTCATCCGGCTCGCCTTCCACGCCCCACATGCGGGTCTTGGCCACGGGTGAAACCGCGTTGACCACGATCCCATGCGCGGCGCCTTCGGCAGCCAGCACATTGACGATGCCGACCGCGGCCGACTTCGCCGCCGCGTAGGCCGCCAGCCCGTGCTGCACGTACTGCGGGTACAGCGCGCGGTCGGAGGTGGTCAGCACGATGCGGCCATGCCCCTGCGCCTGCATCGCCGGCCACGCGGCCTGGGCGAGCCACAACGGCGCCTTGGCCGCGACCGCCATCATGTGGTCGAAACGATCCTCGTCCACCGCATCGATCCGCTGGTACTCGACCCAGCCCGCGTTGTGCAGGATCACGTCCAGGCGGCCATGCCGCTGCAGAATATCGGCGACCCGTGCGGCGGCCGCGGAGCGGGACTGGATGTCCTGGTGGCTGGCCTCGACAGAGAGCCCCTCTGCACGCAGACGCGCAACAGCGTGATCGATCCGCTGCGGATCACGGCCGGTACCGTCCAGCGTAGCGCCCACGTCCTGCATCACCACATGCGCGCCGCGCTGGGCCAGCAACCGGCTGTAGGCGAAGCCGAGGCCGCCTGCGGCGCCGGTGACCAGGGCGACCTGCCCGGCGAAAGAAAGTGTGTCGTTGATCGTCATGCGGACAGCATCCGCCCTGGACAGCGCGGATGCCAATACCGATGACAGCTTGCTGCGATACGCAGGGCGTATCGCACACGAGATGCTTAGCGGTGCGTGGGCTCGACGATCACCGCCGTGCCGTAGCACAGCACTTCGGTCAGGCCGGTCATCACGTCGGTGGCGTCATAGCGCATCGCGATGATCGCGTTGGCGCCCAGCAGCCGCGCATGGTTGGACATGTCCCGGTAGGTCTCTTCGCGCGCCTGCTCGCACAGCTGCGTGTAGATGGTGATGTTGCCGCCGAAGATGGTCTGCAGCCCGCCGAGGAAGTTGCCCACGATGGAACGCGAACGCACGGTGATGCCACGCACCACGCCCAGGCTGCGCACCACGCGGAAGCCGGGCAGCTCCATCGCCGTGGTCACCATGGAATCGTCGAGCCGGGTTGCCGGGCCTGCGCGGCCACCGCTGTTGTAAGGATCTGCCATTGCTGCCTTATCCAGGTTGAGAGTATCGATCCGGCCAGCACGCAGGGTGCGGCTGGCGCTGGCGGAAGGATAGCGCCAAGGCAAGCAAGGAAGCGACGTCCCGTGGCGCCCGGCGGCGCCCCTATACCCCGCCGAGCCTGACCACCTGGTACACCGCGATATTCCGCTCGGCCAGCGCACGCACCACCTCGGGAATCAGCTGCATCGGCAGGTCCACTTCATAGCCGTGCGGACGGGCGTGCAGGAGCGAGGCGTCGAAGTCGAAGGCAGGATTGTCGCTGGCGCGTTGAACGAGGAACGTGGTGATCGCATCGCGGGCGATGTCCTCCGATTCCCCGACTTCGACATACACCCGGTACAGCGTGTCGCCGTAATCATCGGGCGTGCCGTGCACGGAAGTCACCGTTGGATCGGTCATCGCGTCCTCCTGTGTTGGCGCAAGCGCCGGGCCAGCCGAAACCATACACCTCGGTCGGTCCACAGCGCCTGCACACAGTCGCACTTCCGGCAGCCCTCAGCGCCCCCGCGGATCGACCAGATCGCTCTTGCTACGCGCAAACACCGGCGCCCCCACGTCCAGCTCCGCATCACCCACCGGCCGACCTGCCAGGAAGTCCGTGATGCCCGCGGCGATGGCGGGATTCCCGAGCCACAGTTCGTTGTCGTGGCTGGCCCCGCGCACCCGCAATGTGCGGCTGTCGCTGAAGCCCGGCCGCAGCGCCTCGGCGTTGGCCGGCGGCGTGCGCCCATCCAGCGTGCCACTGATGAACAGCACCGGCACGTTGCTGCGCAGTGGCCCCCTGAAAGCATCGCCAAGATCGACCAGCCCCAGGCCATCCCCCAGTGCCGGGAACGGGAAGTTCAGCGCATCGCCGAACAGGCTCTCGCGTGCCTGCGCCTCGGCCAGTGCGCGGCGCTGCGGAGTCTGGCCCGAGGCCACATCCATCGCCAGCGACATCGCGCCGTAGCTGCCGTACTCACTGCGCAGCAGCAGGACCATCGCCGCCAGCAGATCGTAGTCGCCGTTCTCGGCATCGCGCAGGATCAGCGGCAGCCACTGCTGGGTCATGCGGCGCCCGAGACAGGCACTGATCGCCAGCTGCGCGTCGTACGCGCCGATCATCACGGGCTTGCCGCCATGCATGACACTGCGGCCCTGGCGCGGCTGCTCGCGCAGGGCCGCCAGCACGCGCGTGGCCGAGCCGGTCAGATCATCGAAGCCCGCTCCTTTGGCCAACACGCCCAGCTCCGCCAGCAGCGCATCGGCCGACAGCGGCAGCTTCAAGGTGTCATCAGGTCCTTCCGTCCCCATTAGCACCACGCGGTCCAGACCGGCGCCGTGCAGGCGCACCGTGGCCAGCGCCAGATGCGTGCCATAGCTCATGCCCCACAGGCTGATCTTCGGCACCTTCAACGCACGCCGCAGGTCCTCCAGATCGCCGGCACTTTCCGCGGTGGTGTAGGCCCCCAGGTCCACGCCCGTCTCCCGCCAGTACGCCACGCAGCGGGCGGCAACGTCACGCAGCGCGGCGAGCGCCGCATCGTGCTGCAGCGGCTTTGCATCGTCGAACGTGTGCTCATGCGGGCACGACGGCGGCGGCTCCGACTCACCCGCCCCGCGCTGATCGAGCAGCAGCACGTCGGTTTCGCGCCGGACCTGATCGAACACCGGCCAGCGCGGTCCGCGCCCGGTCCCGATCCCCGAGCCCCCCGGACCACCGGCCAGGTACACCACGGGCGACGCATTGCCATCGCCACCCGTTGCCGGCAGGCGCACCACCCGCAGGCGTATGCGCGGGCCGTTGGGGTCGGCATGCCGGCGCGGCACCTCCAGGTAGCCCGCCTCGGCCGCGATCGTGCCGTGCTTCTGTGTCTCGAACGCATAGGGGGCGAACACCAGCGGCGCCGACGCATCACGTGCCAGCACAGGTGACGCACCGACCAGGGTCAGGCAGAGCGCTGCCCACCGCGTGACCCGCAGGCACAGGCCGGGAGCAGGAGAACGGAACAGGGACATCGGGACGTTGGACATGACGGACTCCGGATGGGAGGTAAGGGAATCGAGCACCGAGTGACGGCGCATGCACCACGCCGTCAGCATCACCTTCCCCACGGCAGCCGAGGACGGCCCGTCCGCCGAACAGCTCCAGGCGGGGGTCCAGTGACTCCGTGCAACCGATACGATGGACGCATGCAGATCCCACGCACCCTGACCGCCCTCGTCGTCCTGCTCATCGCGGTCGCCGCGTGGCTGCTGTTGGTCGCGCCCCCACCGGGCGTGCACTACTACGAGCCACAGGAGATGGCACCCGCCACGTTGGATGCCGACGGCGCACTGCCCACCGCACCACCGACGGCACTGCAATGGCAAGCGGCCGACCAACGCGAACTGGTGAAGTGGCGCGGCCCTTACTGGCTGCGCTGGCGCTTGCCTGCGCAGCCAGCACACGGCGCGGCCGACCGTGCCCTGCGCATCTCGGTACGCGCCGCCAGCCAGCCCTTCTGGAACGGCCAGCCCTTGGCCGCCAATGGCACCGTCGGCCGCAACGCGGACGAAGAGCAGCCGGGACAGGTGGACATCATCCGTGTGCTGCCGCCCTCTTCCTCCAGTGGCACCGATACGGTGGTGCTGCTCGCCTCCAGCCATCATCAGTGGTTCAAACTGCGGGGCGCGGATGCCTTCGTTGCGGTCGGGCCGGCTGCCTCGATCTACAGCCTCAACCTTGGACCGTGGTTGATCGCCGCGCTTGCCACGGGGGCGCTGGGTGCGGCCTGCCTCTACTTCCTCGCTGCACAGCGCGGCCGTCCACGGGTACCGGGTGCGCGCCTGCTGCTCGCATTGGGGGTCGTCGGCCTTGCGTTGCCCGTCGTCGAAGCATGGCGGCCGCTGGTCGGCTATGGCTATCCGTGGCACGGCCCGCGACTGCTCATGCTGCTTCTGCTGCACCTCGCCGCGGCGATCCTGCTGCCGGCTTACCTGGCGCGTCGTTTCGGCGTCGCGGTGCCGAAGACAGCCCGCGTCGCCTATCTCGCCACACTGCTGGCGCTGGCCGCATTCGTGCCCAGCTTCGACGGCCGCGGTGCCGCACTCCTGCTGCTCAGCCTGCTGACCTCCGCCTACGTGCTGCTGCGCGCCCGTGGCGAGCCCGACGAGCGCTGGCCGATCCTGACCCTGGTGGTGGCCGGTGCATTCGCCGTGCCGCTGGCCGGCGGCATCTTCCTCGACGGCCCCTACTTCCTGTTCCTGGCCGTGCTGATGGGCTTCCTGCTGATCCGCCACGCCGCCCAACTGCGTACGTTGGACCACCACAACGCGCAGCTGCGCGAAGAGCGTGCCCGCCTCTCGCTGCAGCTGTTGCAACGGGGCATCCAGCCGCATTGGCTGATGAACACCCTCACCGGCCTGCAGGAACTGATCGAACAGGCACCGATGCGCGCCAGCCGCCTGGTCGAATCGCTGGCCGAGCAGTTCGACCGCCTGCGCGAGAGCAGCACCCGCCCCAGCGTGCCGCTGGACGAAGAGCTGGCGCTGTGCCGCAACCACCTGGACATCGTCGGCCTCGCGTTGGATCGCCACATCGGTCTCGAGGTCGACGGCGAGCACACGGGCCTATGGCTGCCGCCCGGCGTGCTGCATGCGCAGGTCGAGAATGCGCTGACTCATGCAGGAGCCGTCGCATGTGCCGAGCATCCCTTCCGCCTGCGTATCCAACGCGACGGCGACCGTTGGATGCTGGAGCTGCGCAGCGCACGCGGCACTGCCCCGCATCGCGGGCAAGGCACGGGCACCCGCTACATCGAGGCAAGCCTGGCCGCCACCTGCCCCGAGAACTGGCGCTTTGAACAAGGCCCCGATGGCAACGACTGGTACGGCCGCATGGAGCTGACATGCGCATCCTGATCGTCGAGGACGAACTGCTGGTCCGCCAGCGGCTGCTGCGGATGTGCACCGAACTGGCTGGCAGCCGCGCGCGATTCGATGCCGTGGCCGACCTTGACGCCGCCGGTGACCGGCTGCAGCGCAGCGTGTATGACGGCCTGCTGCTGGATTTGAATCTGGGTGGAGAGGATGGCTTCGACCTGCTGAAGCGCGTGGTGGCTGGCCGATACCACTGCGTGGTGGTCTCCGCGCATCGGGAGCGGGCGCTGCAGGCGTTTGAGCATGGGGTGCTGGATTTCGTGCCGAAGCCGTTCTCGCGCGAGCGGTTGCGGCAGGCGCTGGAGCGGTTGCTGGATGTTGGGCGGTATCGGTCCGGGGCGGCGCGTTACCTGGGCATCTGGCATGCGCAGGGGACGGCGATGGTGGAGCTGGCGGACGTGCTTTGGATTCGTGCTGATGGGGACTACAGCGAGGTGCGGATGCGCGATGGCCGGAGTGAGCTGCATGACAAATCGCTGGCGACTCTTACTGCCGTGCTACCGCCGGACTTTGTGCGCTGCCATCGGTCGTATCTGGTCAATTTGACGCATGTGCGGACGTTGCATGCGGCTTCGGGGAGCCGGTATTGGCTAGTGTTGAATGATGGGGCTGAGGTGCCGGTGGGGCGGGCGTTTGTTGAGGACGTGCGCGGGGAACTTGGGTCGATATAAGCGCTTCGAGAAGACCGCTGCAGCACCGATGTCGGATTTCGGCCAGGAGCGGACGCAGCCTTTACAACAACCAGTCCTTCTTCATCCGGCGTATGTGAAGGAATAACCTCTTCCGATGCGCTGAATGCGAACAAACCCCAGCTCACCCAAGTGCATGCCGGCCGCCATCAACTGATCTGCACTGACCATATCCAAAAGCGCTGAACGGGCCGCCGCAGCCCGCTGCGGATCCTGGTCGAATGCGATGGATACGTCGGGCCGGGCAATTTGGATGTGGGGAAAATGCACGATGTCACCCCAGATCAACGCACTGCGGTCCTCCGATTCCACCCGATATCCGGTGTGCCCTGGCGTATGGCCTGACAGCGGAACCATACTGATACCGGGCAGTACATCGCCCTCGGCCAACAAGCGCAAGTTGCGGCGATAGCCGGCGAACACCTGCCGTGCGAGCAGGAAGTTGCCCCGGGCACGATCATTGCTGCGGGCAAGGTTGCCGTCGTCCTCCCAGAAGGACAGCTCGCGTGGGTGTATGAGCAGCTCCGCATTGGGGAAGACGGGGTGACCTTGAGCATCGAGTAGACCGCCAACATGATCAGGATGCGCATGCGTGAGCAAGATCGTATCCACATCCGTGGGCTGCACACCGGCTCGCAATAGATTGCCCCTCAATTCCCCTCCCCAGCCCTTGATCCCCCCGGCACCGGCGTCGATGAGGATCGTGCGGCCCTTCCCCCGCACCAGGTAGGTGTTGATATGGATCGAGGACGGGTCGCTGACCCCGGCCTTCAGCTGTAGCTGCGCGGCCTCGGCCGGATCGATGTGGGAGAGCAGATCCAGACTGGTGGTCAGATGGCCATCGCTGATCGCTTGGATCAGGAAGTCACCGATCTGGAGGGTGGGCAGAGCCCGTTCAATGATGGATGCGTTCATGCCGCTCGTCAGTTTCGCGCGTGGAGGGAATCATTGCCGTAGCCAAAGCATCGGATGCGCCGTCAGCCCAGCATGGTCTTGGATGGCCAGATCGAGCTGCCGCATGAATTCGTCCATGAGCTCGGGCGTCCTCTCCGGACCCAGTCGGTAGGCCAGTTCCGCAGATGCCGGATGGCCCCGCCCCTGACGCGCAGCCAGGTAAAGGATGTGGACGTTGTCCAACGCAGCACCCAGCATGTCCGTACACAGCACCGCGCATCGCTCAGTGAGCGCGGCCAGACTGTCGTCCGCCGGCATCCGCTCCGCGGTGAAGGAGATCGAGAGCCTAGGCATGTGAGCGCTGCTCCGATCCTTGTTGGCCTTCAACCGCCACGCTCTTGAGTTGCGCGGTCATGGGCGTATACGCGTGCACACCGTCAGGAAGGGATTCCAAGACCGGGACTTGCCCGGCCGGAACGCGCGCAAGCCAGAGTGCTGCGGGCGCGCGATCGAGCGCAACCGCATGCAAGGCCTCGAATGCAGTCCCCATCTCAATGAGCGGCTCAGGGCCGACGCGACTCACCAGCAGGTAATCGCCCTGTTCGACGGCGGAGGCCCGATCCAAGCCACTGTATAGGTTGCGATGCCAGTCGGTGATGTGCTGCTGCCAGCGCGCGAAGTTGCCCCCTCCCTTCCGGGCATACTCGTCCCCCTGCAGGACCTCCAGGCCGTCTATCGAGTGAAGGGCAAGGTAGGTCGGGCACCCTGAACCACATGCCCTGAAGCGCTGCGAGGTGTGGAACCCCCGCACGGAAATGAGCGCAGGCAGTTTGTGCAGGCTGTAGAAATCGTTCCATTCCTCCTCGCTGGCGGAGTCGGAATAGCTGCATTCGACGGTGTAGATCATGGGAACACTCCTGGGCCGGCTTGTGCGCGCCCCTTGTTGATGTCCCCTCATGCTAGGCCTGCATTAGCTCGCATCAAACCGATGTTTCGGTATGCTTCAGTGACAAAAGATCACGCTGAATCCCCATGCGCAGGAAGATTCCCAGCAGCACCGCCCTGACCGCCTTCGAGGCCGCCGCCCGCCACGGCAGCTTTGCGCGGGCAGCGGAAGAGCTTTCCCTCACCGAGGGGGCCATCAGCCGCCAGATCGGCAGGCTGGAATCCTTCCTGGGGGTCCCCCTATTTGAGCGGGTCGGCAATCGCGTCCGCCTCCTGCCCAATGGGCAGCGATACGCCGCCCAGGTCCGCGAGTCGCTGGACCGCTTGGACCGGGACAGCCAATACCTGATGGGCCAGCCTGACAACGCGGCAAGCTTGGACATTGCCGTAACGCCCACCTTCGCGATGCGATGGCTCATCCCTCGCCTGCCCGCGTTTAGCCGCGCGCATCCGAACATCACCGTGCACCTTTCCGAGCGCACCGAGCCGTTCGTGCTGGCCGGCAGTGGATTCGACGCTGCCGTCCACTTTGAGCATCCGGCCTGGGCGGGGATGCGGACCTACCCGCTACTGCAGGAAGTGCTGGTGCCGGTGTGCCATCCCGCGCTCATCAAGGGCGCAGAGGCTCGCGTCTTACTGGACCAACTGCCGCGGCTACACCGACGACAGAGCCCCGATGCTTGGCAGCGCTACGCCAAGGACTCAGGGATAACCCTCACCAACCCAGCGGTGGGTGCACGCTACGACCTTCATGCGATGCTGATTGAAGCAGCGCTTGCAGGCCTCGGAGTCGCCTTGGTGCCACGTCTCTACGTGGAGACACAGCTGGAGCAAGGTCGGCTGGTGGCGCCATGGCCGCAAGGCGAGGCGGTGTCCAAGACGTTCTGCCTGGTGCTGCCCGAACCGATGGGTTTGACGCCCAGACCTGTGAAGACGTTCTCACGGTGGCTACTAGAGGAGGCTGGCAAACCTTGGGCTGAAGATATCGCTTGCGACAAAAGTCCGCGACTCCACGAATGAAACGAACGGATCTCGTTGCATGTCCGCTACCGGCCAAAAGCGGACACATGCGGCCAAGAAAAGGTCTGAAAGCGCGGCCTGTATGTTGCCCCTCGATGCATGCCTGCGTCGGCCATCTCGCCGTCACGCAATCAATCTTGACCAACGCTCTCCGAACAGAGAGATGGCAAGCCCCATCACCATGATCAGCGCACCTGCAAGCTTGATGATGGAAACAGGGCGATGGGCAGAACCCAGTAACGCAAAATGGTCGATGGCGAGTGAGGACAGCAGCTGCCCAGCGACGACCAGCCCCACCAGGGCGGCCATGCCAATGCGGGGTACCAGGATTACGTTGCTGAGCAGCGCGAATGCCCCCATCGCACCTCCCAGCAGCACCCATGCCGGCTGCGCTGGGATGCCTGCAAGCAGGCTCAACGTGTTACCCCGCGCGAGGCCGACGATGGTGAGCGACAACAGCCCCACCATGAATGAGAAAATGGCGGCTGCGACAGGGTCGCCACCCAGGCCTTTCGACAACTGTCCGTTGAGCGTTGTCTGCAATGTGACGGCCATTCCCGCAACCATCGCCAACGGAAAGGCCCAAACGCCGAAGCTGTTCATGGTGGTCCTCAGTTCGAGGCGAGTGCGGGGAAGGACGTGCCGAACACGTCCGGCTCGTAGCCGGCTGCAGAGAACAGGTGCTCGCAGGATTCGTCCACCGCAGCGCGCAGCTTGGTCAGATCCAGGCCGCACATCTCGCCACCCCGCTTCAGCACGCGGCCACCGACCATCACCGTGTCGATGTTGCTGCGCTCAGCGGCGTGCACCACCGTTCCGAACGCATTGTTGGACGGATACAGATTGATGTCGCCGGTGCGGAACAGCACGATGTCTGCCTGCTTGCCCGGCTTCAGGCTGCCGATCTTGTCCTGCAGCCCTGCGCAAGCTGCACCATCGAGCGTGGCGGCCTCGAGCAGGCGGTGGGAATTCAGCGGGTCTTGCTTTGTTTCAGCAGTACGTGGCGGGCGTGCGTTGACACGCAGCACGCGCTCCAGGTAATAGGCCACGCGCATTTCCATGAACATGTCGCCGCTGTAGGACGTCTCGTTGTCGACGCTGAAACCAGGGCGCAGCCCATGCCGGACCGCCGCATCCCAGGCAAACATGCCATCTTCGATGCCGTAGTGCGCGTCCGAGCGCGGGCAGACATTGATGTGCACACCGGCATCGCGAAGAATTTCCCAGCCCTCATCCTTCAGACAGGTGCAGTGGTTGAAGATGTTGTCCGGTCCAAGCAGGCCTTGGGCATGCAGCTCGGGGAGCTGGGCGCCCATCTGTTCACCGAAGAACTCGGTGACAATCGGGATGCCCAGGCGGCGCGCCTCGGCCCAGAGCTCCGGCTCGATGTTGGCCATGGTGGCCAGTGTGACCAACGCGTTGGCCGGGTCCTTGAAGTACTTTTCCTGCAGGCGTTCAAGGTTGCCCGGCCAGTGTGCACGGTCCCAGGTGCCCGAAACCGGCGCACCTGATGCATGCAGGGCACGGATACGGGCGTCGAGCAGCGCGTCGACTGCCGCGTCGGAGTGCGCGGCCGTGCGGCTGTTGTGGGAATTGTCGATCACCGTGGTGATGCCCGCATCAATCGCTCCCAGCGCGGACAGCAGGGTGCCCACATACATGTCCTGCGGCCGGTAATGCCTGGCAAACGAGAAATGCGTGGCGTTGGAGTAGTGCTCCAGCGTCTCGGCATTGGAGTTGATCCGACGCAGCTGCCCCTCCCAGGCGTGGCGGTGGGAGTCCACCATGCCCGGAATGGCGATCATGTCTTTGGCGTCGATGACGACGGCATCGTCGGCGCCCAGGCTCTCCCCAACCGCAGTGATGGTGCGTCCCGTGACCAGGATGTCCCCCCGCACAAGGTTGCCCACGTCCGGGTCCATGCTGATGATGGTTGCGTCTCGGATAAGCGTCTTTTCGGTAGTAGAGGCGGAATGCTGAAGGATGTCTCGCGAGTAGGTGCTCATTGAGGAAGGCTCGGCTTTTGGAATGCAGGCACTCTATTGCCGTCTTTCCGTGCGAAAAAGCCGAATTTGCCGGTTTTATTATTTGTAATATCGGCATAATCTGGATCGAAGGTGCCGTCAGCCCAAGGGTGGTGAGCGAAATGGATCGAATCCTCGCAATGCAGGTCTACGTGCGCGTGGTGGACGCCAAGAGCTTCGTGCGTGCCGCCGAGGCCCTCGCCCTGCCTCCGTCTACCGTCACAGGTCTGATCAAGGGCTTGGAAAAACACCTGCGAGTCCGCCTGCTAAACCGGACAACGCGCAGCGTCAGCCCCACCTCGGACGGCGAACGCTACTACGCCCAGTGCCGCGAGATCCTCAACCTGATCGAACAGGCGGAGACCGGCCTGAAGCCCGCACCAAAGGACCTGCGGGGGCGGTTGAGGATCGACATGCCGGTCGGCATCGCGCACTCGGTGATCCTTCCGAATCTGGAGAGTTTCCGCCGCCAGTATCCCGAGATCTATCTAATGATCGGCGTGGGTGACCGACCGGTCGACCTCGTCCAGGAAGGCGTGGACTGTGTGATCCGGACTGGGCCGCTGGAAGACTCCAGCCTAGTGGCCCGGCCGCTGGGAAATTTCAGTTGGATCACCTGCGCCGCGCCACGCTATCTGGAGAGATATGGCGTCCCGCAATCACTTGAAGACCTCGCCGGCCACCGCGCGGTCCACCATTTTTCCCATGGTTCGAGGGGCGGCGGCAACCTGCTCTTCTCTGTCGATGGGAAGCGACGGGTGGTACCCATTGACGGCTCGGTCGCCGTGAATGAGACCGAGCTCTACATCAAGCTGTGCATGCAGGGATACGGCTTGGCACAGTTGCAACGCGTATTGGTGGAGAAGCAGTTGCAGGATGGCAGCTTGGTCGAGGTGCTGCGGCAGTGGCGGCCGCCGTCGGTGCCGGTGTCGATCCTGTATCCGCATCACCGTTATGGATCGCCCATCGTCCAAGCATTCACCGCTTGGGCTACAGAGCTTTTCTCCGCCAAGAGCGAGAAGGCATAGATCGCGAACTCAGCCGTCAGGGTCCAGATATCCCGAGGCGATGTCGAGCCTGTGTCGCTCGGGTGGACTACTTTAGCGAGCGAATCCCTCAGACAGATGCCTTCCGGACGCCACCGCTGGCTAACATGTCCGCTATCGGCCAGCAGCGGGCATCAGGGAAGCGTGCCGGTGCCTGGAAGAGCTCGATCTGGCGTAGCTCGGTTCACTGTCAACTGAGACGAATCCAGTGCTCCTTCATCTGAGCGCGTCACTGCCCGAAAGTCTTTCTCCAGTCCGAGGGACTCACGTGCATTGCTCGCTTGAAACTCTGACGGAATGAAACCGCGCTCTGAAACCCGGCCTTCTCTGCCACCACATCGATCGGCAGCGCTGAACTCTCAAGCAGCTCCTTGGCGCGGCGAAGTCGTTCCGCCTGAACCCAGTCACCAACGGTCATGCCGGTGACCTTTGCAAACCTGCGGGTGAATGTTCTCCGGCTCATCGCCACTTTTGACGCTAGGCTGTCGATGGAATGATCGTCACCGAGATTGCGCCGGACCTCGTCCATCAGACTACTGAGGGCGGCGTCCCGTGAGTTGTCTGGGACGGGTTGATCGATGTACTGGGCCTGCCCACCCTCGCGGTGCGGCGGCAACACCATCACCCGCGCGACGCGGTTGGCCTCCTTCGTTCCGTAGAGCTTTCGCACCAGGTAGATGCAGCAGTCCAGTCCTGCGCCGGTGCCGGCCGAAGTGACGAGCCTGTCCTCGTCTACATAGAGTGCGTCCACGTCCAGCTTTACGCTTGGAAATCTACCCTGGAAGTCCGATTCGCCTGCCCAATGGGTCGCAGCGCGCTTTCCATCCAGAAGGCCTGAGTAGGCCAGCGCGTAGGTACCATAGCAGAGGCCAACGACGTAGGCGCCGCGCTCATGGGCAGCGCGCAGTCCGTGCTGAAGCGCCTCGGAGGGCGCCTGCCCCAGCTCCGGCCAACCTGCGACCACAACGACGTCGGCCTTATCGAGGAGCTCCAGTCCGCCGTCACCCCTGATCATCAAGCAGTGCGAAGTCGGCCCTCCGCTGCCCTCGACGGCGACCCGTACCCGGAACTCCGTTCGCCCCTCAAAACACATGCCGAAGATCGCCAGCGGGACAGACAGGTGAAACGCGCTGACGCCCGGCTGTGCCAGCAGGACGACCTCCGTCGTACCCACAGATTCTGAGTGGATGGTCATTTTGGCCCGATCCCATCGTCATTTGACATCTGGGCCAGTATCTCACGGAAGGCGCCAAGCCCAGACTTTTCCCATCACATGAGCCCTCAAGGAACTTCAATGAGCAAGACACTTCCCGTCGCACTGTGCCTGATGCTGGCCATGGGTGCCCCACTCCACGCATTCAGTGCCGAGGTCAGCCCCAAGGTCTCGATCCAGCAGATCCGCAATGCCACCATCAAGGTGACGTATGGCGGCCAGGTCTTCCTGGTCGATCCCATGCTTGCACGCAAGGGAACCTACCCGGGTTTTGCCGGCACTTACCGTAGCCACCTGCGCAACCCGCTCGTGGAGCTTCCGGAGTCCGTTGAGTCCGTGCTGCGTGGTGTCGACGCAGTCCTGATCAGCCACACCCACCTCGACCACTGGGATGATGCTGCCCAGAAAGAAATCCCCAAGTCGCTGCCCATGTTCGTCCAGGACAATGCGGATGCGGCCCTGCTCCGCAAGCAGGGTTTCAAGGATGTTCGAATCCTGGGCACCGGCACCGTATTCAACGGCGTCAGGATCAGCAAGGCAGGCGCCCGTCATGGCTCGGAGGAAATGTACGCCATCCCCGAGGTGGGCAAGCTGCTCGGCGCAACCATGGGCTTTGTTTTCCAGCAGGCTGGTCTGAAGACGGTGTATGTGGCCGGCGACACCGTCTGGGAAGCCGAAGTTCGCGAAACGTTGAAGACTTTCAAGCCTGACGTGGTGGTTCTCAACACGGGCGATGCGCGGATCGATGGATTCAATACCGGCATCATCATGGGCAAGGAAGATACGCTGCGCGTGCACCAGATGTCTCCCAACGCCAGGATCGTGGCTGTACACATGGATGCGGTCAATCACATGAGCGTCAGCCGCTACGACCTGCAGGACTACGTCATCGAAAAGGGCATCGAAAGCAGTGTCGTCATTCCGCAGGATGGCGAAGTCATCGACTTCTAAAGGAGGATGTATGAAAGCGCTCATTGTGATTGATATCCAGAATGACTACTTTGCTGGCGGCCACTTCCCGCTGGAAGGCGCGGAGGAAGCACTCCAGAGTGCGCTGGTACTGATCGAGACCGCGCACGGCAACAACGATCTGGTCGTGGTCGTACAGCATCAGGCACCCGCTGGCGCGCCCTTCTTCGAGACCGGCAGCGTCGGCGCCGATCTGCATCCGTCCATTCAATCGGCGATGCGGAATTCCCCTTTGGTGGTCAAGCATGAGGCGGATAGCTTTCTGCGAACCAATCTCGCCGAGCTGCTCCGGCAGCACAAGGTGGACACCATCGATCTGGTCGGCATGATGACCCAGCATTGCGTCACTCACACAGCCCTCTCGCCGGAGGCGGTGGGCTACCCGGTGACGATCCACGCTGACGCGTGCGCCGCCCCGACCCGTGCGCTGAGTGCGTTGGCACTGAGCGGGCTGAAGGCCCGCCACTTGGTCGTCTGATAGGCATTAAGCGCCCTGGCACGTCACGGTCCAGGACGCGTGCAGAGGAGACAAGCACCTAGGACTTCACGGAGTGGCATCGGATGGATTCACCACTCTGGGGACCGAACTTCCCATGTCCGCTTCCGGCCAGAAGCGGACGTTCACAAGCCCAGCGCCGCGCCAAGCGATCAAGCGGCGTCTGCTTGCCAAGTGGATGTTCCAGATGGCGAAGGCTGAGGGCTCTAACAGCTGGCTGTTCAACCGCTGCCCAGGCTCGGCCTTCATCCCGCTGACGCATGCTCCGCCGCAAACGCTGCGTACGTACGCAGCGGCCGACCCAGCAACTGCATCAACCGCTCCACGTCACCCGCGCCCGGCAGCATGCCGTCGCTGATGAATCGCTCGGCCATCTGTCGCATGTCGTAGGCCATCCACGCCGGCATGAACTGGCGCAGGTTCTGCTCGAAGGCGGCCGTGTCATCGCCCCCGTAGGCGATCGGGCGGTTCAGCACACCGCTCCAGATGGCGGCCACCTGTTCTCCGGTGAGTGCTTCCGGGCCGACCAGGTTGAGTCGGGTCAGCGCGCTGTTGTCCGGCGCCTGTTCGCGGTTGAGCAGTTCGATGGCGGCAATCTCGGCGATGTCGCGGGTGTCGATCATCGCCAGCCCCTTGCTGCCAATCGGCATGGGGTACACACCGTAGCCCTGCACCACGTCCTTGATGGTGAGGTCGTTATCGATGAAATAGGCCGGGCGCAGGATCGTGGCGCTGAAGCCCATCTGCTCGATCATGCGCTCCACGCCAAACTTGCCGGCGAAGTGCGGCACGTTGACGTAGCGGTCGCTGTGGATCACCGACAGGTACACCACGCGCTTCACCCCCGCCTCGCGGGCGACGTTGAGGGTGATAAGTGCCTGGGTGAATTCGTCGGCGACCACGGCGTTGAGCAGGAACAGCGTGGAGACGCCCTCGAAAGCTTGGCGGAGGGCATCCACATCCAGCATGTCGCCCTGCACCAGTTCCACGGTGGCGGGCAGGTTGGCAGTGGCGGGGGTGCGGACCAGTGCGCGAACGCTTGCGCCGCGCTGGGTGAGGTGCTGGACGACCTGACGGCCGATGGTGCCAGTGGCGCCGGTAACAAGAATGGTCATGGGGTACTCCGGGTGGGTGGTGAGGCCTCATGGTTGTTGATCCGCGTGCGGGCCGATAGCCCATATACTTGGACCATCTGTCTCGCTGGTGGAACACATGGACCTACTGGCCTTGGCCGACTTCAACCTGGTGGCGCGCCACGGCGGGTTTGGCCGTGCCGCGCGCGCAGCGGACCGCCCCAAGGCAACGCTCTCGCGGCGTGTGGCTGAGCTGGAGGCCAGCCTGGGGGTGCGGCTGTTCGAGCGTGGCTCGCACACGCTGAAGCTCACCGAGGAGGGTCGGGCGCTGTTCGAGCGCACCGAGACGCTGCTCACCGAACTGGACGAAGCGGCCACGTCCATTTCCTCAGGCGGCGACACGCCCCGTGGGCGGCTGCGCGTGAGCGCACCGATGCTGTTCTCGCAGATGGCGCTGGGCAAGATCGCAGCCGAATTCGTGAAGCGCTATCCACAGGTGCGGCTCGATGTCACTACCGAAGACCGCGCCGTGGACATGGTGGAAGAAGGCTATGACCTGGTGATAAGGGTCAATCCGGATCCAGATGAACGGCTGGTGGGGCGGGTGCTGATCCGGGACCGCCTCGTGGCGGTGGCGCACCCGGACCTGCCCCTGCCCGCGCTGGGCGAGACGGCGCCTGCGGTGTTCCGTCCGTCCAGCAATGCCACCGGCTGGGACCTGGTGACGCCGAGAGGCGAGATACGTATCGCGGTGGATCCGGTGCTGCGCCTGGGCGCACTGACCATGGTGCGCGATGCCGTTCGTGCAGGCACCGGCGCGGCGATGCTGCCCTTCTCGCTGGTTGCCGACGATCTCAGGGAGGGCGCATTGGTGTCGTGGGGACATGCGAAGGCCCCGCCGATCGAGATATGGGCGCTGTACCCTTCGCGACGACTGCTCAGCTCAAGGGTGGCGGCGTTGCTCGACCTGCTCAAGGAATCCTTCCCCGAGGGTCAGGCGGAGGAGCTGGCCGCCTTCGCAGGCGGGGGCCGCTGACGGCCAGAAACGGACACTGCCAGCGATTGGCGCCTTTCTGTTGTCCGAAAAGTCCGCGATCGGCCGGAAAAGCAGACCAGCCTGACTCTTCAGCACGGACTGCATCGTTGGAAGCAGTTGCTAACATTGCAAGCTACTCCTCAATGGAAGGACGTCGCCCGCATGCCTTTCCTCCCGGCGTTTCGCCGAGTCGCAGCGCTGACGCTCGTGGCGTTGCCGGTCTGTCCGTTTTCTACCTTATCAGCGGCGGGGCCTGCTTCCGAGACCAGCGCCTTCATCCACCCCATCAACAATGCCGAAGACGCCCCCTTGGTAGCACTGGGCAGCAACGGCCTGCTGCGCTATGCCTTGTACTCCGAACGCGGTAGCGATCACGCGCGCAACATCGTCCCGGACTTCTCCCGCGCCGGCTACCAGGGCGGCGGTGTCAGCCTGCCCACCCGCTCCAGCATTCCTGTTATTGAGGTCCTTGAGCCAAACGCGGAGGGTGACGACTATCCCCGCATCCAGGCCGCCATCGACGCGGTCGCCGTGCGTGTCCAGGACAGCCGGGGCCTACGCGGCGTAGTCCTGCTGCGGCGCGGCGGTTATAGGTTGAGCAAGACGCTGACCATCCGGGCCAGCGGCGTGGTGTTGCGCGGTGAAGGTCGAGGTGCCGACGGCACGGTGATCCGCTCCGAAGTCAGCGATCGGCAGGGCAGGATTCTTGAAGTGGGCAGCAGCGAATCCGCGGTTCCCCGCGCCGCTCTGGACCCACGCCGGACCGCCATCACCATGGACTACGTGCCGGTGGGGGCGATGCGGATCACGGTGCAGTCCGCAGCCGGCTATCGCGTGGGCGATACGGTGTCGATCGCGAGGGAACCCAATGCCCGCTGGGTCGGCCCCGAGGGCATCGATACCGCACGATACCGATGGACGCCCAGCGACTACGCTGTGTACAGCGAACGCGTCGTCACTGCCGTAGACCACGACACGATCAGCCTGGATGCCCCGATCATGGATGCCATCGCGACGCGCTTCGGTGGCGGCAGCGTCTATCGCACGGATCCCATCCGTATCTCGCAGGTCGGCATCGAAGACCTCCGCCTTGAGGGTAACCCCGAGACCGGGACGGTCAACGGCACCGCCGATTCCGGCCCCTTTACCGCACTCCGCTTGGGTGCAATCTACGACTCATGGGTTCGCGACGTGACCGTGCGTTATGTGTCGCATGGCTTCGTGACCCGCAACGGCGCCCAGTTCAATACCCTGCAGGACATTGCCTATCTCGACCCCAGGTATGGCGCCACCCAAGGCGCCCGCCGCTATGTGTTCCTTTACGAGGGCAACGCCGCCTTCAATCTGATCCAGCGCTGCTACAACCAGGGCGGCAGGCATACCTTCGTCATCGGCGCACGGGTACCCGGTCCCAATGTGTTTCTGGACTGCCTCGCCGTAGGTGACAGCAACGACAGTGGTCCACATCATCGCTGGTCCACCGGCACGCTGTATGACAACACCAAGGGATACATGCTGCGGGCACAGAACCGCCGGTACAGCGGAACGGGGCACGGGTGGGCGGGCGCGCAGCAGATGTTCTGGAACACCGAGCACGACATCTACGTCGTCCAGGCGCCGCCCTTCGCGATGAACTGGAGCGTGGGACAGGTGGGCGCCATTGCACCCGGGAAATTCCCGCCTGAGGAACCTGCAGGGATCGTGCAATCGGTGGGCCAGGTGGTGACACCTCGCAGCCTGTATCTGCAGCAGTTGCGTGATCGTCTGGGCGAACAGGCGGTGATCAACGTCACCACTGAAGCGCAACGTGACGGACGTATCTGGGACAGCCTGGCCGCTGGCGCGGTGGAATAGCACTCATAGCAGGGAGAGCTCGCTGAAGGGGATCTTCGCTATCGCCGAAAAGCGGACGCGAGCGGACCGAAGCAGCGCTGCCGAGGGCAACGGCGGTTCAATGCGCCATCGACACGGCATAAGCGTTCGCCGCACTCCTGAACCCTCCGTTCTCGGTTTCCACCAGCACAAAGAACTCCTCGTCCAAATGATGGAAAGGACCTGCTTGGTCATCGCTGTTCGCCCCTATCTCGTCCATCGCGAGGTCGCGCTCGGTTCGCTCTCTCGGATACCGGGGACCAAAGGCAGCCATCGCTTTGACGATCAGCTCCGCGGTAAGCGGCATGTGGAGGGCACGAAAGGCTCGAGCACCTTCAGGGGCGAGTACCCCTGTGCTGTTCGAGAAGAACTGCTCAAAACCACCATTGTTGATCTCGGATTGGCACCAGTGCGCGGCGAACAAAATGCGTGATGCTTCCGGGGCGGCATTATATTGATGCAAAAACACCTCCGCACCGTCGTAAATGGACACGGTGTCCCAGACTGGTTCAACCAGCTGCCAGTAGCTCACGGACAATCTCCAGCGGGGCCAGAGACCGGCGCGTCTTGGCAATCCTCCGGATTCTAGTGGAGGCTATTAACGAGCGCGAGGTGCGGCAGCGTGGATCGCACATCGGTGTTCCGCTCGCGCAATTCGTTCCATCGCCTGCCTCCTTCACCGGCAGATCTGCGCTTGATGGAGATCGGGACGCCTGGTCCAGAGAATTGACCACGTCGCGCTGCGCAGCCCTTGAACCACCCAAACCCAACCCAACAAAAAAGCCCCCGTTTCCGGAGGCTTTTTCGACTGAATCATGGTGGGCGGTACAAGGTTCGAACTTGTGACCCTTGCCGTGTGAAGGCAATGCTCTACCGCTGAGCTAACCGCCCGATGCTGCTGAGCCGCTCATTATAGGGCGGCAAATTTCGACGTCAACGGTTTCACCGAAATTTCTTCACATCGTGTGCGTGGGCTTGTCCGCGGTCAGGATGCCAGCCAGCAGCGTCTCGATCCGATGGCGGACGGTCTCCCCTTCTGCGCCGTCGGCCAGCTGTACGCCGATGCCTGCCGCGCGGTTGCCCTGCGCTCCGGCCGGGGTTACCCAGATCACCTTGCCGGCTACCGGCAGGCGCTCGCTGGAGTCCGGCAGGGTGAGCAGCAGGAACACCTCATCGCCGAGGAAGTAGCGTTTGGGCGTGGGCACGAAGATGCCGCCGTTCTTCACGAACGGCATGTAGGCGCTGTACAGCGCGGCCTTGTCCTTGACGGCAAGGGACAGGATGCCCTGTCGGGCGTTGGTGGCGCTCATGCTCTATTCCCCTTGGCGTGCCGTTCGTTGACCTTTCCCCAGGCCAGCAGCAGCTCCACCACCGCAAGATCGGCGCGCACCGTGGTGCGCAGCAGGTCGCGGGTGCGGTTGGCCGCATCGAACCAGGCGGCCAGCTTGTGCAATCGATCGGGATCGGTCAAGCCACCGCCGGTGGCCTGGGCCAGGGCGAGATCGGCGGCGTGGCGCAGGCGCACGGCGGCGTTGTCGTCGGCGGTCCAGCGCTGGGCCAGCTCAACCGCGCCGGCGCGGCCGGCGACGAGGGCTTCCAGGTCCGTGGCGACCTGGCGGCGCAGGGCCAGGCCATCCTCACGCAGCCACTGGTCGGCCAGGCCGGGGTGGCCGCGGGCGGCGTCCAGCGCTTCGCGGGCGCTGGCATCGCTGTGGCCCAGGGTCTGCAGCCAGGCGAGCGCTTCCTCGCGCGGCGGCAACTTGAACTCCAGGCGCTGGCAGCGGCTGCGGATGGTGGCCGGCAGGCGCGCGGGGTCGGCGCTGATCAGCCACAGGTAGCGGCCGGGCTGCGGCTCTTCCAGGGTCTTGAGCAGGGCGTTGCAGGCGGCGCGGTTGATGGCGTCGGCGGGATCGACGATCACCACCTGGGCCACGCCGTACTGCGGGGTCAGCGAGAGCTTCTGCGAGACCTCGCGGATCTGCTCGATCACGATCTCGGTGCGCAGCTTGTCGCCGGATTTGTTGGGGATGAACGAGATCCGCTGCAGGTCCGGGTGGGTGCCGGCGGCCAGCAGCTGGGCGCTGCGCTTGGCCGCGGCCGGCTCACCCTGCCCCAGCACGTGCTCGGCCAGCCGCAGCGCGACGCCGAGCTTGCCCAGGCCGGCCGGGCCGCAGAACAGCAGGCCATGGCCGAGGCGACCGGCGTCGAGCGCGGCCACGGTCTGGTCATAGGCGCGCTGCTGCCAGGGGGAAAAGGGTTCAGCCACGATCCGGCTCCTGTGCCAACCATGCCTCCACGGCCGCCACCACCGCGCCGGCGACGCCGGCCTGGTCCTGGCCGGCGTCGATCAGGCGGTAACGTGCGGGGTCTTCGCTGGCACGCTGGCGGAACACCGCGCGTACCCGCTGGAAGAAATCATCGTGCTCGCTTTCGATCCGGTCCGGCCACATGTCGCGGCCGTTGGCGCGCGCACGGCCGACGGCTACGTCCACATCCAGCAGCAGGGTCAGGCCGGGCAGCAGGCCGACGGCGCGGCGCTCCAGATCGGCGATCCACGCCGGGTCCAGGCCGCGGCCGCCGCCCTGGTAAGCGTAGCTGGAATCGGTGAAGCGGTCGCACAACACGTAGGCGCCGCGTTGCAGCGCCGGGGCGATCACCTGGCGCACGTGCTGGGCACGGGCGGCGAACACCAGCAACAGCTCGGCCTCGGCCGAGAGCGGCTCGGCGGCGATCTCCGCATCCGGCTTGAGCACCAGCGCGCGGATGCGCTCGGCCAGGGCGGTGCCGCCGGGTTCGCGGGTCAGCACCACCTCATGGCCACGGGCCTGAAGGGCCTCGCGGATCGCGTTGATGGCGGTGGTCTTGCCGGCGCCCTCGCCCCCTTCCAGGCTGACGAAATGCGGGTGCCGGTGCAGCGCGGGACTCATTGGGGTGCGGCCTCGTTGGTACGTCTGCTGCGCAGTTGCTGCAGGTAGCGGGCAACGGCAGCGTTGTGGTCGGTGTAGTTGGCCGAGAAGATGTGCGCGCCACTGCCATCACCGACGGCCACGAAGTACAGCGCGTCACCCTTGGCTGGCTGCGCGGCGGCATGCAGCGCATCGCGCCCTGGCATGGCGATCGGGGTCGGGGTCAGGCCGGCGCGCGTGTATGTGTTGTACGGCGTATCGGTGGTGAGGTCGCGCTTGCGGATGTTGCCGTCGTAGCTGCTGCCGATGCCGTAGATCACGGTCGGGTCGGTCTGCAGGCGCATGCCGATCTTCAGGCGGCGCATGAACACCCCGGCGATCTGCGGACGCTCGCTGGGCAGTGCGGTTTCCTTCTCGATGATCGAGGCGAGGATCAACAGCTCATACGGCGAGTTCAGCGGCAGATCGTCCACGCGGCTGTCCCACGCGGCGGTGAGTTCCTTTTCCATCGCGGCATGCGCGCGCTTGAGCACGTCGATGTCGCTGTCGCCGCGCTGGTAGACGTAGGTCTCGGGCAGGAAGCGGCCTTCCGGGTGTTCGCCGGGGAAACCAAGCGCCTTCATCAGCGCGGCATCGTCCAGCGCATCGGTGGTGTGCACCAGCGGATCGGCGCGCTTGAGCGCAGCGCGCAGCTGGCGGATGTTCCAGCCTTCCACGATGGTGACGCGGTGCTGCAGGACACGGCCCTGGCGCATGCGGGTCAGCAGCTCGCGCGGGGTCAGCGCCGGATCGAGCGCGTATTCACCCACCTTGAGTTTGCCGGCGGCATCGAGCTGGCGTGCCAGCAGCTGCCACTGGGTGTCGCTGCCTTCGTCCACGCCGGCCTGGCGCAGCTTGCCGAGCACGGTGCTGAAGCCATCACCGGAGGCGATCACCACGCTCTCCGCGCTCGGGGTGACCGGTGCATCGGCAAAGGCGCCCTGGCGATGCCAGAACCATGCCCCTGCGGCCGCCACCAGCAGGGCCAGCACCAGCAACACGGCCAGTACGGCCAGACATCCCCGTTTCGCACCCGCCATGCTCACCTCGAATCCATTTCTTCGCCGCGCAGCATACCGCGCGGGTGCTGCACACCGCCAAACGGCTCAGGCATCGCTGCCCAGCGCACGCAGCAGGCCACGGGCCTTGGCGCGGGTTTCGTCCAGTTCCCTGTCGGCAACCGAATCGACCACGATCCCGGCGCCGGTGCGGAAGCTGGCGGTGTCGGCGGCCACTTCGGCGGTCCGGATCAGGATGTTCAGGTCCAGGTCGCCATCGCGGTTCAGCCAGCCGAACGCGCCGGTGTAGGCGCCACGCGCGGTCTGCTCCAGCTCGGCGATGATCTGCATGCAGCGCACCTTGGGGCAGCCGGTGATGGTGCCGCCGGGGAAGGTCGCGGCGATCACCTGGCCCGGGCTCACGTCCTCGCGCAGGCGGCCACGCACGTTGCTGACGATGTGGTGCACATGGGCGTAGCTCTCCACGGTCATCAGCTCATCCACCTCCACGCTGCCCGGTGCGCAGATGCGGCCGAGGTCGTTGCGCTCCAGATCGATCAGCATCACGTGCTCGGCGCGCTCCTTGGGGTGGCCGACCAGCTCCTGGATGCGCGCGGCATCGTCATCGCCGGCGAAGCGCGGGCGGGTGCCGGCGATCGGGCGGGTCTGGACGTCATCGCCATGCACCGAGACCAGGCGCTCGGGCGAGGAGCTGACCACCGCCCTGCCCTGCGCCATGAACAGCCCGGCGAACGGGGCGGGGTTGGCCACGCGCAGCTGCGCGTACAGCGCCTGCGGCGAGAGCGCCTCGGCGAACTGCGCATTCCAGCGCCGCGAGAGGTTCACCTGGAACACGTCACCCGCGCGCAGGTAATCGATCACCTTGCCGACGCCATCGGTGAAGCGCTGCGGCGCGTCCTCGCCGATCGCCACCGGTGGCTGCCACGTCGGCAGCGGGGCCAACGTGGCGGCCGCGGCGAGGTCGTCCTGCAGGGTCTGCAGCAGCGCGGCCTGGCCGGTCTCGCAGACGGCATGGAACTTGCCGAGCACGCGGTCGTGCAGCACCGCCGCCGGGCAGCGCAGCGCCAGCGCGGACGGCAGTCCATCGGCGCGCGCCGGCAAGGCCAGCACGTCTTCGATCTGGCCGGCCAGTTCGTAATCCAGCATCAGCGCCCAGCCACCACGGAACGGCAGCGTGGTCGCTTCGCGCGGCAGCCGCAGCGCGGCCCAGTGCGCGTCCAGCACCTCTAGGAAGCGGCCCTCATGGGCGACGCCATCGGCATCGCGCACCACGCCGTCGGCCTGCAGTGAGAGCGCTTCACCGTTGCCCATCAGCAGCAGGTCCCAGCGCCCCTGTGCGGTGCCCGAGGCGGTGGATTCCATCAGCAGCGGGTAGCGCTGCGGGGCCAGGCGCTGCAGGGCCAGCAGGTCGGTGGTGGCGGGCAGCGGAAGCGTCTGGAACATGACAGGACACCGGAGGGGGCGCGCAGCGTGCGCGGGGGCCAGATACACCAAGGCCGCCATGATGGCGGCCCGGGTGGGGATACACGGAACGTGCGGTCAGACGCGCTTGAACACCAGCGTGCCGTTGGTGCCGCCGAAGCCGAAGCCGTTGGACATCACCACGTCGACCTTGGCCTCGCGTGCGGTGTTGGGCACGTAATCCAGGTCGCAGCCTTCGCCCGCTTCATGCAGGTTGATGGTCGGCGGAATGATGTTGTCGCGCAGCGCCAGCACCGAGAAGATCGCTTCCACGCCGCCGGCCGCGCCGAGCAGGTGGCCGGTCATCGACTTGGTGGAGCTGACCATCATCTTGTAGGCGTGGTCGCCGAAGGCGGTCTTCATGGCCATGGTTTCACCCAGGTCGCCCAGCGGCGTGGAGGTGCCGTGCGCGTTGAGGTAACCGACCTGGTCCGGGGTCACGCCGGCGTCCTTCAACGCCATGGTCATGCAGCGTGCCGCGCCTTCGCCGTTCTCGCTCGGGGCGGTCATGTGGTACGCATCCGAGCTGGCGCCGAAACCGGCAAGCTCGGCATAGATGCGCGCGCCACGCGCCTTGGCGTGTTCGTACTCTTCCAGGATCAGGATGCCGGCACCGTCGCCGAGCACGAAGCCGTCGCGCTCCTTGTCCCACGGGCGCGAGGCTTCCGCCGGGGCATCGTTGCGGGTGCTCATCGCCTTCATCGCGCAGAAGCCGCCCAGGGCGGTCGGCGAGGAGCCGCGCTCGGCACCGCCGACCACCATCACGTCCGCATCGCCGTACTGGATCATGCGCATCGCGGTGCCGATCGAGTGGTTCGAGGTCGCGCAGGCGGAGACCGCCGAGAACGACGGCCCCTTCAGGCCGGTGATGATGCTCAACTGGCCCGGAAGCATGTTGATGATGGTCTTGGGCACGTAGAAGGGCGAGATCTTCTTGCCTTCGTGGAAATCGATGGTCTGCTCTTCGATGCCCAGCAGGCCGCCGATGCCCGCCCCGACGATGGCGCCGATGCGCTCGGCGTTGCCGTCGGTGATCTCCAGGCCCGAATCGTTCAAGGCCATGAAGGCGGCACCGAGGCCGTAATGAATGAACGGGTCCATCTTCTTGGCATCCTTGCCAGTGACCCGGAACTTGCCGAACTGTTCGTTGTCGGCGGTGATGTCGAAGTCCCTGACCTCACCTGCGATCTTGGTGGTGAAACGGTCCAGGTAGGACTGCGAAACGTTGGTCAGCGGACCGATGCCGGAACGGCCTTCGGTGATGCCCTTCCAACTGCTGGCCATATCATTGCCCAATGGCGAGACCATGCCCATGCCGGTAACGACGACGCGACGCTTCATTGCAGATTCTCCTGACCCGGGTGTTGCGGGTATCACGCGGTAAAACGCTCAAAAGCACAGGGCCGCAAGCGCGGCCCCATGGGTTTGCCGCACGCGGTCGCAGCGATCGCCACGGCCGCGCGCGAGCCGCCTGACATCAAGCCTTGACGTGGGCGTTGATGTAGTCGATCGCAGCCTGCACGGTGCTGATCTTTTCGGCTTCTTCGTCCGGGATTTCGCACTCGAACTCTTCTTCCAGCGCCATCACCAGTTCAACGGTGTCCAGCGAGTCAGCGCCCAGGTCATCGACGAACGATGCGCTGTTGGTGACTTCCTCTTCCTTGACGCCAAGCTGTTCGACGACGATTTTCTTGACGCGTTCTTCGATGGTGCTCATTGGATATCGCTCCAGATGGAGTAGTGGTTCAAAAATGACGCCATCCGGTGAGGGATGACCGTGGGATAGTGTAGTGGAAACCATCGACACCTTGCATTGCAGCAAAACATCAAACGGATCAACCACTTGCGGCGCAATCCTTGCGCCACATGCTTACGGCATGTACATGCCGCCGTTCACATGGAGGGTTTCGCCGGTGATGTAGCTGGCCGAAGGACCGGCCAGGAACGCCACCGCGTTGGCGATATCGGACGGCTCGCCGAGCCGCTCCAGGGCGATCGACTTGACCAGGCCGGTGCGCTGCTCTTCCGGCAGGGCCTTGGTCATGTCGGTATCGATGAAGCCCGGCGCGACCACATTGACGGTGATCCCGCGCGAGCCGATTTCCTTGGCCAGCGACTTGGAGAAGGCAATGATGCCGGCCTTGGCCGCGGCGTAGTTGGCCTGGCCGGCATTGCCGGTCACGCCGATCACCGAGGCGATGTTGATGATGCGGCCCTTGCGCGCCTTCATCATGCCGCGCATGACGGCCTTGGAGGTGCGGAAGACGCTGGTCAGGTTGGTGTCCAGGATCGCCTGCCAGTCTTCTTCCTTCATCCGCAGCAACAGGTTATCGCGGGTGATGCCGGCGTTGTTGACCAGGATGCTGATGGCGCCGAATTCCTTGGCGATACCGTCCAGCACGGCCTCCAGCGCAGCGGCGTCGGTGACGTTCAGCGCGCGGCCGTGACCACCCACGGCGGCCAGGCGCTCACCGATGGCGGCGGCACCGGCGTCGGTGGTGGCGGTGCCGATGACGGTCGCGCCCTGCGCGGCCAGTGCGTCGGCGATCGCGGCACCGATACCCCGGCTGGCGCCGGTGACCAGTGCGATTTCACCCTGAAGGGGCTTGCTCATCTCATTTCCTCAAACGGGACCGGTCCGGCCGGGCTGGCGCGAAGCCATTCCAGCACGGACGCGATCGGAAGACATCAGGCGGCCCAGGTCTCGCGGGCCGTCTCGAAATCGGCGGGCGTGGACAGTGTGCGCGCGTCCAGCGATTTGTCGATGCGCTTGATCAATCCGCTCAGCACCTTGCCCGGGCCGCATTCGGCCACGCGGGTGACGCCACGGGCGGCCAGCGCCTGCACGCAGCCGGTCCACTGCACGGGCAGGTACAGCTGCTGCACCAGCGCCTGGCGGATGGCGTCCACGCCGTCATGCACACGGGCATCCACGTTCTGCACCACCGGCAGGGCCGGGGCGCGCCAATCCAGGCCGGCCATGGTTTCGGCCAGGCGGTTGGCGGCTTCGCGCATCAGCGGAGTGTGCGAGGGCACGCTGACAGCCAGCTTGACGGCCTTGCGGACGCCCTTCTCGGCCAGCAGCGCCAGCGCACGATCCACGGCGGCAGCGTCGCCACCGATGACGATCTGGCCGGGCGAGTTGTAATTGGCGGGCACGACGACCTGGCTGCCGGCGGCCTGCTCGCAGACCTCCACGACCAGCGCGTCTTCGGCGCCGAGCACGGCGGCCATGGCGCCCACGCCGGTCGGGGCGGCTTCCTGCATCAGCTGGCCACGCAGGCGCACCAGGTGGGCACCGTCCCGCAGGGTCAGCGCGCCGGCGGCCACCAGGGCGGTGTACTCGCCGAGGCTATGGCCGGCCAGGACGGCCGGCTGGACGCCGCCAACGGCGTTCCAGGCGCGCCACACGCCGATGCTGGCGGCCAGCAGGGCCGGCTGGGTGTATTCGGTGCGGTTGAGCATTTCCTCGGGACCGCCCTGCGACAGCGCCCACAGGTCGACACCGGCGCCGTCGGAGGCTTCGGTGAAGGCCTCGCGGATCTGCGGGTGCAGCTCGGCCAGTTCGGCCAGCATGCCCAGCGACTGCGAGCCCTGGCCCGGGAACACGAATGCGAGATTGGTATCGGTCACGCGATCATCCGCCTGCAAAAATCGAACGGCGAATGATAAAGGGGAACGTCGCCCTTCGTCTGTACTGCCGCGTATGTGGAGTCTTTCTTCAGGTGAACAGCTGGAGGATGTCGAGGTCGCCGTCACTGAAGAAATCGATGCAGATCACGGCCAGCATCAGCACGCCCAGGGTGGTGGCACCGTGCACGATGAGGATGGAATGGGCCAGCGCCCGGGCGGAGCGGCCCATCTTCATGCTGGCGCGGGCCAGCCCCTGGAGGCGGCCGGTGACATCGTGGGCATGGGCGAGGACCGGGGCTTCGGCGCCGTCCATGGCCTGGGCCATGAGGGTCTGCAGCTGTTGCGGACGGTCCTCGTAGTACTTGGCCACGCCGTAACCGAACATCAGCCAGTCGCGGGCCTGGGCCTGGGCGAGGTCCATGACCTCAAGGGGATCTTCCTCGAAATCGATGAAGCCGATCTCCTTGCCATCCCAGGTGAGGTTGCGCGGCAGCGGCTGGCCGAAGTACGCGCCCTTGCGGTGCGCCTGGGCAATGGCATTCATCGCGGCGGACACAAGGCGGTCACGGCCGGCATCGTCGGCTTCGCGCAGGCAGGTATTGAACGAGGAGCCGTTGTCGCCGAGCACGAGGGCGGCATGACCGCTGCCGATCACACTGGGGACGTTGACACCTTGCGCCTGCAGTTCGGCCAGGCGGCGGGCCTCGGTTTCGCGGGCGGCGTCGCCACCGCGGTGCGGCGGTGGGCGCAGGGCGTCGAGCTGGAAGCGACGGGCAATGAAATTGAGCAGCCCGAGTGCGACCACCCGGCTGCCTTCGCCGTACTGCTTCAGCCAGGCGCGTTGGCCCTCGATGACGATGGGCTCAACCATGGCAGTTCTCCTGAAATGCATACGGCCCCGTAATGGGGCCGTAACGACAGCGTCACGTTGTCGTAACTGACACTATCAATAGCGCAGCAGAGCAGAACCCCACGTGAAGCCGCCGCCGAAGGCTTCCAGCAGCAGCAGCTGGCCGCGCTCGACACGGCCGGAGCGGACCGCGTGGTCCAGCGCCATCGGCACGGAGGCCGAGGAGGTGTTGCCATGCTTGTCCACCGTCACCACCACCTGGTCCATGGACATCTCCAGGCGCTTGGCGGTGGCTTCGATGATGCGCAGGTTGGCCTGGTGCGGGATCAGCCAGTCCAGGTCGTCCTTGGTCAGCGCGTTGGCTTCCAGGGTTTCATCGACGACCGAGTCCAGCGCCTTGACGGCGTACTTGAACACGTCGTTGCCCTTCATCAGGATCGCGCCGCGGGCATTCTCGCCCTCGCCGAAGCCGGCCGAGACACCCACCGGGTTCCACAGCAGCTCTTTCTTGCTGCCATCCGAATGCAGGTGGGTGCTGAGGATGCCGGTCTCTTCGTCGGCCTTGAGCACGACGGCGCCCGCGCCATCGCCGAACAGCACGCAGGTGGTGCGCTCGGTCCAGTCGACGATACGGGTCAGCGTTTCCGCACCGATGACCAGCACATGGCGTGCATCACCGGAACGAATGAATTTGTCGGCCACGCTCAACGCGAACACGAAGCCCGAACAGGCCGCGTTGACGTCGAAGGCGGGGCAGCCGCTCGCACCGAGCTTGGCCTGGATCAGGCACGCGGTGGACGGGAAAATCAGGTCAGGCGTGGTGGTACCCACCACGATCATGTCGAGCTGCGAAGCGTCGATACCGGCCGCTTCAAGCGCACGTACCGCGGCGTGGTAGCCGAGGTCGCTGGTGGTTTCGCCTTCGGCCGCAATGTGCCGTTCGCGGATACCAGTGCGCGATTGAATCCACTCATCGCTGGTGTCGACCATTTTCTCCAGATCCTGGTTGGTCAACACTTTTTCGGGCAAATAACTACCGGTGCCCGCGATCCTCGAGTAGATCCGCTTGCTCATTGCATGTCCTGTAGCTCGATCGCCAAACGTGACGATCGGGAAGAATGGGGTAAAGGCCGCTGCCCGACCGGGCAGCGGCCTTCACAAATCAATCTTCTTCGACGGCCGAGTTCGACTTGGTCGTGATCACCTTCTTGCCACGGTAGAAACCGTCAGCGGTGATGTGGTGACGCAGATGCACTTCACCGGTGGTCGGATCGGTGGACAGCTGCTTGGCGCTCAGGGCGTCATGCGCACGGCGCATACCGCGGCGGGACGGGGTGACACGGGATTTCTGCACAGCCATGGGATTGCTCCAAACTCGGTTCGTTTTGCTTCGTCGTATCGTCGCGCAGGACGCCAGCGCCCAGCACAGTTTTCGCTTTCGCCGCAGCCGCCGACGACAATCCGGCTGCTATTGTTTTTTCAGTGCCGCCAACGCCGCGAACGGATTGGCCTTGCTGATTTCTTCTTCGGTCGGTGCCCAGTCCTTGTCCACGGCCTCACCATCGGGAGACAGCGGCACGACGGGCACGGCCAGGACGAGTTCGTCCTCGACCAGTTCCAGCGGTCGCAGCATGCCGTCTTCCGGCACCAGCCACGGTTCCCAGCCTTCCGGCAGCGAGGATTCTTCCTCTTCGCTGCGGATCAGGCCGAGCCGCTGCACCATCGAAACCGGCAACAGGAAACGCTGCAGGCTGCGCTGACAGATCAGCGGCAGCGCGGTGTCGATGGACAGTTCAACATAGGATACCTGCAGGATGTCGTCGTGCGCGAATTCCAGTGCATAGGTGCACGTTCCTTCGGTATCGGCGACAAGGCCCTGGAGGCGGGTCAATTCCGCTAGATTCACCTGGCCGTCGAAGCACCTGCGTGCTGCGACCATCCGCCAAGCATCCAGCATTTCGGGCACGTTTGCGGACATAAGCCGCTGAATGTTAAGGATCGTCCGGGCCGCTGTCAAATGCCTGCGCAGTCAGGTTGCCGATCCCCGCCCCGAAGGGCCAGACTGCCGCCCTTCCGTGCCCGGTATTGTCGCATGACCCCGCTGCTGCTTGCCTCTACTTCCCGCTACCGCCGTGAACTGCTGGAGCGGCTCGGCCTGCCCCTGGAGACCGCCCGCCCCGAGGTGGACGAGACCCCCGGCCCCGCCGAAGCCCCACGGGCCGTGGCGGTGCGGCTGGCGCGCGCGAAGGCCGAGGCCGTCGCCCGCCTGCACCCGGGCCGGTGGGTGATCGGCTCGGACCAGGTGGCGGAACTGAACGGCGCCCCGCTGGGCAAGCCCGGCTCGGTCGAGGGCGCGCATGCGCAGCTGGCCGCGATGTCCGGGCAGGTGGTCGCGTTCCACACGGCCGTGAGCCTGGTGCGCGATGGCGAGGCCCTGGCGAGCTGTGATCTGACCCGGGTCCACTTCCGGGTGCTGGAGGCCGCCGAGATCGCCCGCTACGTGGCGGCCGAGCAGCCGCTGGACTGCGCCGGCAGCTTCAAGTGCGAAGGCCTGGGCATCACCTTGTTCGAGGCGATCGAGAACCGCGACCCGACCGCGCTGATCGGGCTGCCGCTGATCGCGGTCAGCCAGCTGCTGCGCCAGGCCGGCTACACCCTGCCCTGAGCCTCAGCGCAGCTGCAGCGCCTCCAGGCAGCTGGCATCAAGTTCGCCGGTGGCCCAACCAACCCAGCGGCCCGCCAGCGGCATGGCCAGGCCCACGGGATGCCCGCCGCATTGCAGGACCAGCCGTGGCGCCCTGCTCTGGGCGCTGAAATCGATGCGCCAGGCCGGGTGCCCCAGGAGGTTGCGCACGGCCACGAGGGAGACATCGCTGACCGGGACGGCCACGCCGGTCGCCGTCGTTGGCGCCCCCTGCAGATAGCGAACTTCCGGCCAGGCAAACACCGATGCCCCGTGCGCGCGCAGGCTGGGCAGCGCGGCCAGCACTTCGCCGGGCACGCTTTCGCCATGCGTCTGATCCGGATCGACCACACCGGCCGCGGCCGCTGTAGCGGTCATGTTGGCCACCCGCTGCATGCTGGCACCGAGGTAGGCCATCCACGCCGTACTCGGCACGGCCACCAAGGCCAACAGCAGGGCTGCCCAGGCCACCGCCCCGGGACGGCGCAGGCCGACGCGCACGATCGTCCACAGCATCAGACCGGACCAGAACAACCACGACCAGGGCACATAGCGCGGTGCGGCCAGCTGCGTGGGGTAGTCGGCAAAGTAGGTCCAGCGGCTCAGTGCGACCAGCCCGCCCACGGCCAGGCCGAACCATGCCATTGCCAGCCCCACCGATTCCCCCGCCCCGGCGCGGTGGCCGCGCTGCCAGTTGCGCCAGGTCATGCCGAGCAACCCGGCCATCCCCGCAGCACCGATCACCAGATGCGGCCAGCGCGAGGTCAGCACCGGTCCGAACTGCGCCTGATAGGCGCTCGCCACGGCATGCACCACGCCGCGCACGGGCGCGAACGGCAACTGCTGTGCCGCTGCCGGATCCAGTGCCGGCCAAGCCAGATAGATGAAGGGCGAGGCCAGCCAGCGCAGCAGCACGTCCAGCTGCGGCAACGGGGCCAGCGCCATCTGTGTCGGCATGCCGGTCCGCCCCATGCCCAGGTGCAGCCCGACCGCCACGAGCAGGCCGGCGATCCAGGGCACCCAGTGCGACAACGGCGCACGCCGCACCACCAGCACCGCCGCCAGCCCCACGAACACGGCCACGCCGCTGCCGAAGGAGAACGTCGCCGCCACGCCGCATACGGCGGCCGCGACCGCGCCGCGGCGATCGCCACGCAGCAGCAGGGCGACGCCCGCCACCAGCGCCACGGTGATCAGGTACGCGTGGACCGATTCGTTGGCATGGGTGAGCGCGCGCTGGCTGCCCAGCCAGAAGATCGACAGCGCTGCGACCAGGGTGGCGGCGGCGCGCACCGGCGGCGCCAAGGCATCGGCCCTGATGATCCGGGCGAGCAGCCCTACCGTGGCCAATGCCAACGCAACGCCGGTACCGATCTGCAGCCATTGATTGCCGTGCAGCCACTCCAGCTCGGCGTAGCGCACCAGGTTCGGCAGGATTTCGCGGTGGCCATTGTCCGACACCAGCACGTTGCCCGGCCACGGCATCTCCAGCAGCTTCTGGGTGAAGCGCCACGGATCGGCGTACAACACGCGCGGTGAGAGCCACAGCATCGCGGCCACACCCACCGCGACGATGCCCACCACCGCGCACCACAACGCATGGATCAGCGCGGGTGACACCGGCGTGGCGTGCGGGTGGGAAGCAGACAGGGGGGCAGATTCCTGCGGCGCATTGCGCATGACGGTGTCATCCATGGAAGAACACGCACGCTCAGCGCGCGGGGACGGTGAAGGCCTGTTCCTGCCACTGCTCCACGCTGCCGTCCTTGCCGTGCAGCGTCATGCCGAGCCAATGACGGCCGGGCGCGAGGTGGTCGGTCTTCAGCGTGGCATCGAAGGCCACGTTCGGGTGCTGCGGATCGGTGGAGATCTTCCACGCGCCGGTAATGTCGTAGGGCCGACCGTAGACCGCATCGCCCACCGGCTGGCCATCGACCAGCAGCTCGACACGCTCGATGCCCACGCCATCCTTGAAGGCCCAGCCACGCACCTGGAGGGGGTTGCCCGCCGCGGCGCCGGGCTGCGGCGTATCCAGCCAGGCCATCGCCGGCGTAACGCACGGCCCCTCGACCCGCTCGGCCGGCAGCTTGAACAGCAGGAAGCGCTGGAAACCATGATCGTTGCTGACCACACGCGGCGGCGGCAGCGGGCCCACCTGTTCGCAGACCGCGTGGTAGCGCGCCAGCAGATCGCGATAGCGCTGGTCGCTGGGCGAGAGCACCAGCAGCATCGGCGCGTCGCGCTGGCCATCGTGCAGCAGCCCCCACAGCCCCAGCTGCGCAGTGCGGCCGTGCTTGTCGTTCAACGGGTGGGGCAGCACCTCGATAGAGGCGTCGCGCAACTGGAAGCCCAGTTCCGCACCCACCTTGAAGTTGCCGGCCAGCACGCGCGTGCCGGGCGGCATGCGTTTCAGCTCGTCGCGCACGGCGCCTGCCAACGGTTCCCAGCCGGCGAAGTTGCGCGGGTAATACTTGTAGCCGGCCAACTGCTCACGCACGCTCGGGATGGAGACCGTCAGGTAATAGCCGAAGGCCAGCGCCAGCCCGGCACCGGCCAACCACCAGCCGGTACGGCGCAGCCAGCGCGGCCAGCCGTTGAGCACCACCGGCACCGCGATCAGCAGCGCCAGATAGCCCGGCAGCGGCCAGTGGAAACTGATGCGCTCCACATCGGTGAAGAAGCCCAGGCCGAAGATGGACAGCGTCGACACCGCGCCGATCAGGCCGAAGTAACGCCATTGCGCGCGTGCGCCACCACCGGAGCGGGTGCCCGCCAGGGCCACCTTCCACATCGCGATGCACAGGATCGGGGTGACCAGCATCGGCTGGATCACCAGGAACCACAGCCCGCTCCATTCGAACGCCCACGGGTGGCGCTCGACCACCTGGAATTTCAGGCCCGCATCATGGTTGTCGGCATTCCACGACAGCAGCGGCAGCCACGCCAGCACGCCCACCGCCAAGGCCACCCAGACGCGCGGATCGCGCAGCATGCGCCGGCCCTGCGGCAGCACCAGCAACGCGATGAAACCGACCACGATCACGCCGATGAAGCGGTAATGGCTGAGTGCGCCGATGGCCAGGCCGGCGGCCAGCTTCACCGCCGCCGCGGCATCGACACTGCGCAGCAGGCGCGCGCCGGCATCCAGGCACAGCACCGCGGCCAACGCCATCGGCACATCCGGGACGGCCAGCATGCCCAGCGTGGCCGACAGCGGCATCAACAACGTGAGGCTGCCCGCCTGCCAACCGGCCACCGCACCGAACCAGCGCGTGGCGATGCGTGAGACCAGCCATGGCAGCCACGCACCGATCGCCAGGAACGGCAGGCGCAGTGCAAGCACATGATTGCCGCCCACTTCCACGCCCAGGCGTGCCAGCCAAGCGGTCAGGCCAGGCAGGTCCGAATAGGCCGCCGCCAGATGCTGACCTTCCTGCCAGTAAAAAGCTTCGTCCACGAACAAGGGCAGACGTGCGGCCACCACCAGCTTGACGGCGGTGACCAGCGTCCACAACAACAGGAATATGGTGCGTGCGCGTTGTTCGCCCTGCATTGCTCTATAGAATCAGTGGAATCATCGAATCGAGACGGACATGGATCATTCGCCCCCCGTGCCAGCCATGCTAACCGATGTACTGCGACAGTCCCTTCGCGCCGCCCAGGATCAGGTCAACGGGCTGGTGCTGGGCAAGGCGCAGGAGGTGCGGCTGGCGTTCGTGGCGCTGCTCTCCGGCGGCCATCTGCTGATCGAGGACCTGCCCGGGCTGGGCAAGACCACCCTCGCCCATGCCATGGCCTCCAGCCTCGGACTGGGCTTCCAGCGGGTGCAGTTCACCTCTGACCTGCTGCCGGCCGATGTGCTTGGCGTCTCGGTGTATGACGCCGGCAGCCGCCAGTTCCAGTTCCACCCGGGCCCGGTGTTCACGCATGTGTTGCTGGCCGACGAGATCAACCGTGCGCCGCCGCGTACCCAGAGTGCGCTGCTGGAAGCGATGGCCGAGCAGCAGGTCACCCTGGATGGCGTGACCCATCCACTCCCGGATCCGTTCTTCGTCATCGCCACCCAGAACCCGGTCGACCTCTCCGGCACGTTCCCGCTGCCGGACTCGCAGCTGGATCGTTTCCTGCTGCGGCTGGCCCTGGGCTACCCCAATCCGGAATCGGAACGCGAGCTGCTGCGCGGCACCGATCGCCGCCATCTGATCGCGCAGGCCACCGCGCGCCTTAGCGAGGTGGACGTGCGCACGCTGCGCGAGGCGGTTGGTCAGGTGCATGCCAGCGAGGCGTTGATCACCTATGTGCAGGCCCTGCTCGCCCGCAGCCGCCAGCACGCCGGGGTGCGCGTGGGCCTGTCGCCGCGTGCCGGGCTGGCATTGCTGCGCGCCGCCAAGGCGCATGCGCTGCTGCTCGGCCGCGCGCATGTGGTGCCCGAAGACGTGCAGACCCTGTTCGTGGCAGTGGCCGGGCATCGCCTGGTGCCCGAGGCCGAAGCCGGCAACGGGCCGGCACTGGCCCGCGCCATCCTCCAGACCGTGCAGGTCGACTGAGATGCGCCGCGGCTGGGGAGCCCGCTGGCAGCAACTGCAACATCTGGCACGACCGCGCCGCCCCGAGCACCTGCCGTGCCGGTTCGACCGGCGCCGCATCTATGTGCTGCCGACGCGGTTCGGGCTGTTCGTCGCCGCGCTGCTGTCGGCGATGCTGCTCGGCGCGCTGAACTACAACAACAATCCTGCGCTGCTGCTGGCCTTGTTGCTGGCGACCGTCAGCATCGCCAGTGCGATCAGCGCGCACCTGCAGCTGTCCGGATTGCAGGTGGATGCGGTCTCCGCCGAGCCGGTCACCGCAGGCGCGCCGTTGCGGCTGCGCATCAGTCTGTCGCGCGCCGATACCCGCGCCCGGCGCGGCCTGCTGGTGGAGCACGAGGGCGTGGCCGCGTTCGGGCACCTGATCGACAGCGACCAGATCGAAGTGGATCTCGCGCTGCCCACGCACCGGCGCGGCTGGTTCGACCTGGCCCGCATCCGCATCGCCACCACGCAACCGCTCGGCCTGGTGCGCGCGTGGTCGTGGGTCTGGCCGGAAACCCCGTTGCTGGTCTATGCGGCACCGGAAACGCACGCACCCTCCCTGCCGGAAAGCGGCGGCGACCCACTGCATACCCGCGTGCATGCCAGTGGCGAGGAGCTGCATCAGCTGCGCCCGTATCGCGCTGGCGATCCGATGCGCAGCATCGCGTGGAAACACTCCGCGCGACGCGACACCCTGTTGGTGCGCGAGTACGAAAAGCCGGTCGGGCTGGAGATCGTGCTGGACTGGTGGCACCTGGCACCGCTGGGCACCGAAGCACGGATCGCACGCATGGCGCGCTGGATCGACCTGGCCGAACGCGAAGGCCGCCGCTACACGCTCAAGCTGCCGGGCCAACCGGTGCTCGGGCCTGGCAACGGCAGCGCCCATCACCACCTGTGCCAGCGCGCACTGGCGCTGTTGCCTCATGACTGACCGGCCCGTGTCCCTGCTCAGTTCCGGTGCGCGCTACTGGACGCTGGCCAGCGCGGCGCTGGGCCTGTTGCCGCTGCTGCTGCAGCTGCCCACCGTGCTGGCCGCCGTCATCGCCAGTGTCGCACTGCTGACCGCGCTGGCCTCGCGGCAGCGACTGTTGCCGGGCGCCCTGCGCCTGTTGCTGGTGCTCGCCATGCTGGCCGCCATTTACTGGCAGATGGGTCCACGGCCTGGCCGCGACACCGGCTGCGCGCTGCTGGCAGCAATGCTCGCGCTGAAATCCAGCGAGCTGCGCAGCCTGCGCGATGCCCGCAGCCTGGTCGGCTTCGGGCTGTTCGGCCCGTTCGCGGCGTTCCTGCTCGACCAAGGCCCGTTGACGATGACGCTGGCCGTGCTGGCCGGCCTGGTCGCACTGCTCGCCCTGCAACGCCTGGCACACCTGGAGGGACAGGCACCGCCAGCGCCCCTCAAACGCCAGTTGCGCGGCATCGGCCGGTTGGTGCTGCTCGGCCTGCCGCTGGCCCTGGCCGGTTTCTGGCTGTTCCCGCGGTTGAGCGAACCGCTCTGGGGCATCCCGGATCGCGCGGTGGGCAAACCCGGCCTGTCCGACACGATGGAGCCCGGGGAGTGGCTGGACCTGATGGCCGATGACACCCCGGCGCTTCGCGTGCAGTTCTTCGGCGCGATCCCCGCGCCACAGCAACGTTACTGGCGCGGGCCGGTACTGACCCATTTCGATGGCAAGCGCTGGGAGCAGGACCGGCGGCAGATCGAGCGTGCGCCGGCCGCCGTGACCCACGCCAGCACGCAGTGGGACTACCAGATCGATTACGAGCCGACCGATCGCCGCCAGTTGGTCGCGCTGGATCTTCCGCTGCAGGCACCGCCCGGCAGCGACCTGGATGCCAACCACAGCCTGCGCAGCCACGCGGCGTTGAACGCACTGACCCGTTGGCGGCTGACCTCCGCACCGGCGGTGGCCTATACCGAAGCGCTGACGCCTGACGCGCGGCGCCTTGCGCTGCAGTTGCCCGACGGCTTGAATCCGCGCACGGCAGCGCTGGCCCGGCAGTGGCGACAGGACGCCGGCAGCAACGATGCCGCGATCGTGCAGCGCGCGCTGGACTGGGTGCGCGCGCGTTTCGTCTACACCCTGGACACGCCCGAGCCCGGTCGCGATGGCGCGGACGAATTCCTGTTCGATCAGCAGGCCGGCTTCTGCCAGCACTTCAGCTCCTCGTTCGTCGTATTGATGCGCAATGCAGGCATCCCGGCGCGGGTGGTGACCGGCTTCGCGGGCGGCATCCGCAACCCATATGGCGACTACTGGGTGCTGCGCCGGATGGACGCACATGCCTGGGCCGAAGTGTGGCTGCCGGGCCGCGGCTGGGTGCGGGTCGATCCGACCGCCGCCGTTGCGCCGGAGCGCGTTTACGACACGCTTGAGGACCGGCTGGGGGCCGGCGCTGCCGGCGCCACGCTGGACAGCCGATGGCTGCAGATCGGGCAGATGGGCGACTGGCTGCGCCGGGGCTGGAACGACCTGGTCCTGTCCTTCGATGCCAACCGTCAGCAGCAGCTTCTTAAACCGTTTGGTTTCGAGCGGCTGGATCCGAGCCAGCTGGTGGGAATTTTCATCGTCTTCGCACTGGCCGCGCTAGGCTGGATGGCATGGCTGCTGGCCCGGGGCGAACGCGATCGCGACCCGCTGTTGCGGGCTTGGCATCGGCTGGGACGCCGGTACGCACGCTATGGGCTGTCCCGCGCCAGCGCCGAACCCGCTGACGAGTGGGCGCGTCGGGTGGACCGGCAGCGACCCGATCCTGCGCTGCTGTCGCTCAGCGCGCGTTTCGTCCAGGCGCGCTACGCTGGCGCTGACGTCGACCTCACTTCATTATTGCGCGACCTGCGCAGGCATCGCCCGACCTCCGGAGCATCCCCATGAAGATTCAAATCCTGCTTCCCCTTGCTGCCTCTCTGGCACTGGCTGCCTGCGCCACCGCGCCCAAGCCGTTGCAGGGGCAGTTCAGTATGGTCAGCCCGCGCGACGCGGTTCCCACCCAGCAGGTGGGCACCCCGGTACGTTGGGGTGGTCGCATCATCGAAACCAATCCGGGCCAGGGCCAGACCTGCTTCCAGATGATTTCGCGCCCGCTCAACGGCAGTGGCCGCCCGAGCACCACCTCGGCCGACGCCAGTGACGGCCGCTTCATCGCCTGCCGTGCCGGCTTCTACGATCCGGCGGTGTTCGAGCCGGGCCGCGATGTGACCTTCATCGGCAAGATCGGCGGCTACGAGAACACCCGCATCGGCGAGTACGACTATCGCCTGCCGAAACTGGACGCCGACGTCATCTACCTGTGGCCGGAACAGCGCCAGGTGGATGTGGTGCCCGCCTACCCCTACGGCCCGTGGGGCCCGGGCTGGGGTCCGGGCTGGGGCTACCGTGGCTGGGGCTGGTGGTAACACGCTGACGCAGAAACGCCGCCCTCGGGCGGCGTTTTTGTCTGCGCCTGGCCGGCTCAGCCGTTCGGCGTACCGAAGTGACCCAACTGCGCCCCGGCCAGCAGGTGCAGGTGGATATGGAACACGGTCTGCCCGGCATGCTCGCGGCAGTTCATGACGATGCGGTAGCCGTCCTGCGCGAAACCTTCGCGGCGCGCGTAGTCCGCGGCGGCCATCGCCAGCTTGCCGATCAGGTGTGCCTGCTCCGGGCGCACGTCATCCAGGGTCGGGATCGCCTCGTGCTTGGGAATGAACAACACGTGCACCGGCGCCTGCGGGGCGATGTCCTTGAAGCCGAGCACGTCCTCGTCTTCGTAGACGATGGTGGCCGGAATTTCGCGGCGGATGATCTTGCCGAACAGGGTGTCGTGGCTCATGAGGGCACCTCGTGGAACAGGGCCCTGGAGAGTAGCGCGGATGCGCCCCCGGTTTCGATCATTGCCGCGCGGTGCGCCGCGTCATTCCTGCACTTCAGTACGCGTGCCGAACGCGTGCGACAGCGTGCCGCGATCCACGTATTCCAGTTCGCCCCCCAGCGGGAGACCCTGCGCGAGGCGGCTGGGCCGCACCTTGTAGCTGCGCGCCATCTGCGCCAGGTAATGCGCGGTCGCTTCGCCTTCCACGGTGGCACTGGTGGCGATGATCAACTCGTTGACCTCGCCTTGCTTCAGGCGCGCCTCCAGCTGATCCAGGCCCAGCTCGCGCGGACCGATGCCATCCAGCGGCGACAACCGCCCCTGCAGCACGAAGTACACTCCACGGAACCCGGTGGCCGTTTCGATCGCCAGGCGATCGGCCGGTGATTCCACCGCGCACAGCTGCTGGCGCTCGCGGCTGCCGTTGGCGCAGACCGCACAGATCTCGGTCTCGCTGAAATCCCGGCACTGTTCGCAATGCCCGATCCGCTCGATCGCCTTGGCCAGCACCTCGGCAAGCTTCTGGCCGCCCTCGCGCTCGCGCTCCAGCACGTGGTACGCCATGCGCTGGGCGGTCTTCTGGCCCACGCCCGGCAACACGCGGAAGGCCTCGATCAATTGTTCGAGCAGGGGCAGGCTCATGGCGGATCGCTCATCTCAGAAACAAGCGCGCGAAGCCCGAAGGCTTCGCGGCGCGGTCACCACGGTCGCGCCAGGCAGACACCCGGCGCAGGCGGTGGGTCAGAACGGCAGCTTCATGCCCGGGGGCAGCTGCATGCCGGCGGTCGCCGAACCCATGCGGTTCTTCGACTCGGCGTCGATCTTGTTGGAGGCATCGTTGAACGCGGCGGCCACCAGATCTTCGGTCATTTCCGCATCGGACAGCACCGACGGATCGATGCGCACCTTGCGGCATTCCTTGGTGCCGGTCAGGGTCACGCTGACCATGCCGCCGCCGGCGCTGCCGGTCACTTCCAGCTTGGCGAGGTCTTCCTGGGCCTTCTGCAGGTTCTCCTGCATCTTCTGGGCCTGCTGCATCAGTTGGGCGATATTGCCGCGCATGGGTCTTTACTCTTCAAAAGGACGAATGGAATCGGCGACGACCCGGGCACCGTGTTGCTGGACCAGCAACTGCACCGAAGGATCGGCCATGAAAGCGGCTTCCGCCGCCGTTTGGCGTTCGCCACGCTGACGGTCAGCGCGCTGATGCAGGGTCTCGGCACCGGCTGCACCGGTATCGATCACCAGGCGCGGGGCCTGCCCCAAGGGGCCGGTCAACGCCGCGATCAGCGCCGCCTGCGAGCGGTCCGAACTCAAGTACTCAAATCCGGGCGAAATCGCCAGTTTCAAGACGCCGTGCTGGTAGCTGATGAACGCCGAGTGCGCGGCCAGCTGTTTGGACGGGCCATTGAGCTGGCTGCCAGCCACCAGTTCCAGCCAGGCATCGGCGGTCAGGTCGCCCTGTGGCTCCGAGGGCGCGGTATCCGGCGCCGAGGGGGCGATGGCGATGCCCTCCGGGCGGGACACCGGGGCGGGAGCTTCCCGTGCAGGCGCGGGAGCAGCCGGTGCCACGGTCCGCTCGGCCGGCGCTTCCCACGGGGCGACCATGGCCGCATCCGGGGTGGCCATTTCAGCAGCCAGCGCTTCGTCGCGATCGGCGGCATCGCTTTCACGGTGCCACGGCGGCAGATCGTCGTCGGCCGCGGGGGCTGAGACGGCAGGCTTGGCCGGTTTCACCGGTTCGGCGGCTGCCGGGGCTGGGGCAGGCTTCTTGGGTGCCGGCGCCATGGGCGCCTCGGGCGCTGCGGAGACCGGCGCAACGACGGGGGCCACAGCGGCCGCCTGAGCGACGGGGGCGCTCGCCTTGGTCGGCGCTGCGGCCGGAGCCGCGCTCGCTGACGCAGCTGCCATGCCGGTGCCCTGGCCGCTGGCCTGGCCACCACTGTTCACCTCGGTCCCGGTGCCCGGATCGCGGGGCACCGGCGGTACGGCGGCGGCCGGACGGAACGCCAGCATGCGCAGCACGGCCATCTCAAACCCGGCGCGCGGGCTCGGGGCCAGGTGCAGGTCACGACGGCCGCCCAGGGCCATCTGATACCAGAGCTGGACCACTTCCGGGCGCAGCCGCTGGGCGAAGGCCCCGGCATCGATCCCCTCGCCCGCCGTCGCGGCGCCCGGCACCAGCTGCTGCACCTGGATCCGGTGCAGGGCTTCGGCCAGGGCATCGAGCACCCCGCTCCAGTCCGGCGAGAACTCGGCCAGCAGGGCCACGGTCTGCAGCAGGCGCGGGCCATCACCATCGGCGAGCGCATCCAGCATCGCCGCGACCTGGGTGCGGTCGACCGTGCCCAGCATCGCGCGCACCACGTCCTCGCGCAGCGCGCCGCCGGCATAGGCGATCGCCTGGTCCAGCAGCGACAGGCCGTCACGCAGGCTGCCATCGGCCGCCTTGGCCAACTGCACGATGGCGGTCGGGTCGGACTCGATCTCCTCGGCCGCCAGGATCTTGGTCATCTGGCCCTGGATCTGGTCCTCGTCCAACCGCTTCAGGTTGAACTGCAGGCAGCGCGAGAGCACCGTCACCGGCAGCTTCTGCGGATCGGTGGTGGCCAGCAGGAACTTCACATGCTCCGGCGGCTCTTCCAGCGTTTTGAGCAGCGCATTGAACGCCGCCTTGGACAGCATGTGCACTTCGTCGATCAGGTAGACCTTGTACTTGCCCCTGGAGGGCATGTACTGGGCGTTCTCGATCACCTCGCGGACATCATCCACACCGGTATTGGACGCAGCATCGATCTCGAGCAGATCGATGTAGCGGCCGGAGTCGATATCCAGGCAGGCCGGACACTGGCCGCATGGATCGGCGCTGGTGCCCTGCTCGCAGTTCAGCGACTTGGCAAAAATACGGGCAATGGTGGTCTTGCCGACCCCGCGGGTGCCGGTAAACAGGAACGCATGGTGCACCCGGCCGCTGTCCAGCGCATTGCTGAGCGCACGGACCACGTGTTCCTGGCCCACCAGCTCGGCAAAACGCTTCGGACGCCACTTGCGGGCAAGGACGAGATAGGACATCAGGCCACCGTCTTCATCGGGACGACCATTGTGCCACGCCTGTCCAGCCCCCCTGCCCCCTGTGACGAACCGCTTGTGCGATTCCGATTCCCCCGCTAGAATCTGCGCCCCTGCAGCGGGTTATTGCAGCAGGTCCGGAGAGGTGTCCGAGCGGTTGAAGGAGCACGCCTGGAAAGTGTGTAAGCGTCTAAACCGCGCTTCGGGGGTTCGAATCCCCCTCTCTCCGCCAGACAAATAAAAAGGCCGCCCCCAGGGGCGGCCTTTTTATTTGTGCGACGGACAGCATGGGGGCCGAGAACCCCAACGGGTTCGACGGATTCGCCAGGAGCGAATCCGGACAGCCGAACGGCTGGCCCTGGAGCGCGTCAGCGCGGAAGGGCTGGGTGCATGGATCCACCCAGCAATCCCAATGAAGCGGCCACCCTGCATCCGAAGCCTCTGCGTCGCCACCGCTAACGGTAGAGCCGACCGCTGGTCGGCTGCTCTTTGCGCAGCCAACCCATGCCAAAGTCCCCCCATGCCCACCCTGCGCCCCTACACCCCAACCGACGCCCCCGACTGCCTGGCACTGTTCGACACCAACGTGCCGCGTTACTTCGCCCCACACGAACGCCACGACTTCGCCACTTACCTGCTCCACCCACACCGCGCCCACGACTATCTGGTCATCGACCACAACGGCCACCTTGTCGCCTGCGGCGGCCTCGCCCTCGACAACGAACACACCGCGGCCTTCTGCTGGGGCATGGTTGACCGCACCCGTCATCGCCAAGGCCTGGGCACGCAGCTCTCCCACGCGCGGCTGGCCCACGCAAGAACACTCGGCGCCCAGCGCATCACGCTCAGCACCAGCCAGCACACGCAGGCGTTCTACGCCGGACTCGGCTTCGTCGTCACCCACATCACCCCCGATGGGCACGGCCCCGGACTGGATGCGGTGGAGATGGCACTCGAACTGGCGCCACGTTGAGCGGCGCCAGTGATTGGAGTGCGTCAGGGTTACGTCAGCCACGCATGGCGTGGCTCTGCCCCCGAGCGCGCAGCGTGCATTTTGAACGCCTCAGCTGCTGCTCAACTTCATCAACACCAACCCGCTCACGATCAACACCGCTGCGGCAATCCGCATCGCGCTGACCTGCTCGCCGAGGAAGGTAATACCGATCACGAACGCGCCGACCGCGCCGATGCCGGTCCAGATCGTGTACGCGGTGCCCAGCGGCAACGTGCGCATTGCCAATGACAGCAGCCAGAAGCTGGCGATCATGGTGACGAGGGTGATGATCGAGGGGGTGAGCTTGCTGAACCCCTCGGACTGCTTCATCGAGAACGCCCAGACGATTTCCAGTACACCCGCTGCCAACAGATAGATCCAGGCCATGCGGCCCTCCTTGATGGGGGCCAGGCCGTCCTGGTCAGTGATTCCCGAAATGGGGGAGGCCGTTCCTCCTGTGCCGCGCATTTTAGCAACCCGCCCGCACATTGGCCGCTCCGTGTCACGGCGGGCTACACGGGATTCAGCCTCCGCGTCTGGCACTGCGTGCCACGCATGCGCTAGAATGCGCGACTGCACTGCCGGGCCTGTTCCTGCGGTGCACCTTCCGCCTGCGGCCGGCTGATCCCTGATCGCCCTGCAGCCGGAACGTCTCTATGGTGGCCCCGTCGGCCCCTCGCGACGCTAGGTCGAAAATCCCGCCAGGGCCGGAAGGCAGCAACGGTATCGATCGACGCGGGCGCCGAGGTCAGCCGGCGGGGCCGCCACCTTTTTGGGCCCCCTGTTTTCCTTCGCGATGCTGCCGCTCAAGGCGCCGCGGGCGTGCCCTGATGAAACACCACCCGCCATGCCTCGTCGTGCAGCCGCCACAGCGAGCTGCGCAGCACCTCACGTTGGCGCGCCCCTTCGATCACATACCAGCTGCGGTAGCGCACCTGCGCCAGCGTCGGGGCCAGCAGAGCGACGTCATAATCGCTCGACACGATCTCCACCTGCGCGCGCTCACGCGGAAGCTCGGCCAACGCAGCAGCACGGTCGAAACAGGTGCCCGAGCTGCCGATCTCGCGAAAGTCATCATCCAACAGCACCGCCAACTGCGCGACATCACCGCGAACCGCGGGCGCATGCAACGCGCGTTCGAGCGCCTGCAGATGGGCGGCCAGCGCGTCGTCCATGCTCAGGGCGGATCCTGGGCCAACACGTGCATCGCGGTCGGGGTGGCCAGCGCCACACGCTCACCGGGCAGGGCCACACGGTGGCCACGCTGGCGCAGCGCCTCGCCGTCCGTCTCGCTGGCGTAGTGATAGAGCATCATCCGCGCCTGCAGCTCGGGCGTGTACTCACGCTCCAGGTCGTCCACACCGGTGTGCGAGGGATTGCCGTGCAGGCCGCAGTCGTGGGCGATCAGTTCGTTGTCGTCGGCGTAGCGCGCCAGCATTTCCGGAATCGGGCGGGTATCACCACTCCAGGTGACCGCACCCTTCAGGCGCAGGCCATAGGCGGTTTCCGGCCAGTGATGACGCACCGGGAAGACTTCCAGACGCACGCCGTCATGCCAGAACGCATCGCCGACCACGATCAGCTGGAACGCATCCCAGAAGTTCGCACCGCCCTCGGCCAGCACGTTCGGGTAATCGGCCACGCGCCTGTGCAGCAGCGGCACGACCGTCGCCGGCACGTAGAGGCGGATGCGCCCGCGACGCTGCGGCGAGAAATACGCATCCACGAACAGGCGTTCGAAACCGGCGACATGGTCCAGGTGCACATGAGTAACGAACAGTGCCTGCGGCACATGCCCGTAGTGCGCCTGGAAGGCGGTCAGCCCTTCCCCGCCGCAATCGATGGTGAGCCACGGGCGGCCATCGCGCTCGATCACCGCCATCGGCGAACCCAGCTGCACGGCCGACGCATTGCCGACCCCCATGAAACGCAATGCCCAGTCCATCAGTAACCCCGGTTCCAGGCCAGGTCGTAGGCGCGGCGCAGCCGTGCGTAGTCCTTCTCGACATCCTCATGGCTGCGCTCACCGCGCAGCTTGATCAGCGAGCGCAGCAGCCGCTTGAGATTGCGTTCGCGCCAGCGGGTAGCGGGAATGCGCAGCACGCCGCGATCGAAATCGATCAGCCACCCGTGGCCGTTGGCGTCGAACAGAATGTTGTGGGCGTTGAGATCGGCATGGTCCAGCCCGGCGCGATGGAAGCGCGCGATCAGCCGGCCGGTCTCTTCCCAGGGAGCGCCGCGCCCGGCGACCAGCGCCCGATCGGCCAGCGAGCGCACGCCCTCCAGCCGCTCCATCAGGATCGCCGCTTTGTAGCGCAGGCCTTCGCGCATGTAGAACGCGGCGATCGGCCGCGGCACCGGCAGCTTTTGCGCGTGCAGGGCGCGCATCAGCCGGAATTCGGCAAAACTGCGGGTGCGGTTGGCGCCGCGCCAGAGGTAGTGGTCCCGGCTGAGCTTGGCCGCCAGGCCGCCGCGCAGGTACTGGCGCAGCACGGCATGACCGAAGGGGGCATCGACGAACCAGGCGCCGCCGCGACCGCCATCGGCGACCGGTCGTGCCCGCTCGCCCCAGTGGGCCGGCGCGAACAGGCTCATCTCGGCTTGCCGCAAGGCTTCGCGGTCGAACAGAATGGCACCGATACCGCGTCCATCGCGGCAGGGCGTCAGCGCTTCAGTGGCGTCGAATGCGACCATTCCTTCGAGTCTAACAACACCATGGCACCAACGTCCTCTTCCTTGTGTCTTTTGCGTTTGTCCGCGCTGGGGGACGTGACCCATGTGGTGCCGCTGGTGCGCACCCTGCAGCAGGCCGATCCCGGCGTGTCGCTGCACTGGATCATCGACAAGGCCGGCCACAAGCTGCTCGATGGGCTGCCGGGCGTGACGTTCCACAGCTACGACAAGAAGACCGGCCTGGCCGGCATGCGCGCCCTGCGCGAGAGCCTCCCTGCGGGGCGTTTCGATGCGCTGCTGCAGATGCAGGTCGCCTTCCGCGCCAACGTGCTGTCTGCCTTCGTGCCGGCCAAGCGCCGCATCGGCTACGACAGATCGCGCTCCAAGGACCTTCACGGGCTGTTTATCAATGAGCGCATCCCCGACCGCCCGGGCATCCACGTGCTCGACGCGATCGGCAGCTTCTGCGAGCCACTGGGGCTGAAACAGACCGAGGTCAGCTGGGATCTGGCCGTGCCGCCGGCGGCGTTCGAGTGGGCCAATGCCCAGTGGGCCGACGACGGCCGCCCGGTGCTGATGATTTCGCCCTGCTCCAGCCACGTGCGCCGCAACTGGTATGCCGACCGCTATGCGGCCGTCGCCAACCACGCCACCGGGCGCGGCTGGCGGGTGGTGCTGTGCGGTGGGCGTAGCGATCTGGAGCGCGGCATGGCCGATGCCATCCAGGCGCAGCTGACCACCCCGGCGCTGGATCTGGTCGGCAAGGACACGCTGAAGCAGCTGCCGGCGCTGCTGGCGCGCGCCGCGCTGGTGATGACGCCCGATTCGGGCCCGATGCATATCGCCAACGCGATGGGCACCAAGGTGCTGGGCCTGCACGCGGCCAGCAACCCGCACCGCAGCGGCCCCTACTCCGACCGGCGCTACTGCGTGGACCGCTACGACGACGCCGCGCGCAGATTCCTGGGCAAGCCGGCCAGCGAACTGAAGTGGGGCGCGAAGGTCGAGTTCGACGACGTGATGCAGCTGATCACGGTCGAGGACGGCATTGCCGCCTTCGAGCGCTATGTGGCCGATTACGCCCCGCGCGGCGCGTAATCCTTGTACGACTTCTCTTCCACGTAGAGCGAGCCCAGCGCCAGGTTGATGTCCTTCTTGATGCGGGCACGCTCATCGTTCTGCTGGTAGACGCTGCGGGCCAGTTCGACGAAGTGGTCGTCGAAGGCCTGGGCTTTGTCCTGCAGGCGGATGTTGTCTTCGATGTCCCACAGGCGCTCGTTGACGGCCTTGAGCTCGGCACGCAGGCGGGCGATGTCCTTGACCCCGGCCGGGTGCGCCATCCAGGTCTTTTCCAGCGCGCTCAGCTCGGTGCGGATGTTGGCCAGCTTGGCCTCGTCGCTGATGCGCTCGGATTTGATCTGCAGGATCGAGATCTTGTCGAGCAGTTCACCGAAGGACACGGGGACGAGGATTTCAGCGGTCATGGTGGGATCCGTTACGTGAGGCGGGCAGTTTAGCGGAGCGCATGTTGGAGGGGTGTGGCCTGAGGGTGCGGCCCCTCGGGTAGAGCCACGCCGTGCGTGGCTGCGCGGTGGTCGGCGGAAGGCAGCCACGCATGGCGTGGCTCTACCGCGATGACGTCGCGTGGCTTGCAGGGTGGCCGCTTCATTGCCGGGATTGCTGGGCCCATCCATGGGCCCAGCCCTTCCGCGCTTGCGCGCTCCAGGGCCAGACGTTCGTCTGTCCGGATCTGCTCCTGCAGATCCGTCGAACCCCCGTCGGGGGTTCTCGTCCGCCCATCAGGCCAGATAAAAAGAAAAGGGCTGCCCAATGGGCAGCCCTTTTCTTTTTATCTGGCGGAGAGGGGGGGATTCGAACCCCCGAGGCGCTATAAACGCCTGCCTGATTTCGAGTCAGGTACATTCAACCGCTCTGCCACCTCTCCAGATGGTCCCGGCGAACCGGGACGCGAATGATACGGGCAGGACGCGCTGACGACAAGTCATTCCGCACCGGCGAAGTGAATTTCTTCTGTATGGATGCCTTGCCGGATGTCCGGCGGGCCGCGATCATGCCGTTATCCCTCGCAATCCTCACCGGCACGCGCCTTCATGATCGAATTCGGACACCTGACCCACCCCGGCCTGCGCCGCGACCTCAATGAGGATACGTATTACGGGGATGGCGAACTGGCGCTGTGGCTGGTCGCCGATGGCATGGGCGGGCACGCCTGCGGTGAGGTGGCCAGTGCGCTGGCGCGCGAGACCATCGTGCGCGAGATCCGCCGCGGGGCGACGCTGGCGCATGCGATCCGGATCGCCGATGAGGAAATCATCCGCACCTCGCGCCGCCGCAACGACAGCCTGCCGATGGGCACCACCGTGGTGGCGGCCCGTGTGCAGGGCAATCGGTATGAGGTGGCGTGGGTCGGCGACAGCCGCGCGTACCTGTGGCGCGACGGCAAGCTGGCCCAGTTGAGCCAGGATCACAGCGTGGTCCAGGAACTGGTCGCGCAGGGCAATCTGACCGCCGAGCAGGCGCGTGCTCATCCGCATCGCAATGTGGTGACCCAGGCGCTGGGGGTGACCGATCCGGCGCACCTGAATGTGGCGACCACCACCGGCGAGCTGCGCCCGGGCATGCAGCTGCTGTTGTGCAGTGACGGGCTGACCGAAGAGGTCGAGGACAAGGGCATCGCCCGCACCCTCGCCTTCGACGATGCCAGTGCGCAGGAATGCGTGGATACCCTGGTCGCCGCCGCGCTGGATGGCGGCGGCTCGGACAACATCACCGTGATCCTGGTGCGGTGCCACTGATACAACCGTCCCGACCAACGGTCGGGACCTGCCGCCGGGGTTGTGCCCTCAGGCGCTGACCGCTTCTACCGCGTCGGGTTCACCATCCCAGATCGCGCGGCCGGCCTTCTTGCGCAGCTTGGCCAGGCGCGCTTCGTGCGCTTCCCGCTCCGAGGCCGTGGCGACCACGCGCGGGCGTGGCAGCAGGCGCGAGGTGTCGAAGGTCTGCGCGTGGGCGCTGCCGGTTTTCTGGTCATCGGCCGAGCCGAAGCCGATTTCTTCCTGGCCCGAGGTCAGCGCGATGTACACATCGCCCAGGATCTGCGCATCGAGCAGGCCGCCGTGCAGCTGGCGGTGGGCATTGTCCACGCCCAGGCGACGGCACAGTGCATCCAGCGAATTGCGCTGGCCCGGGAAGCGCTCGCGCGCCATCTTCAGCGTATCGATCACCGTGCAGCGGTCGGTGATCTTGCCGTAGTGGTCGCCCAGCAGCGACAGCTCGTTGTCCAGGAAGCCCAGATCGAACGCCGCGTTGTGGATGATCAGCTCGGCGCCGTCGATATAGGCCAGGAAGTCGTCGACGACCTGGGCGAAGTCCGGCTTGTCGGCCAGGAACTCCAGGGTCAGGCCGGTGACTTCCTGCGCGCCCTGTTCGAACTCGCAGTCCGGCTTGAGGTACTGGTGGTAGTTGTTGCCACTGGGGCGGCGCTCGAGCAGTTCCACACAGCCGATTTCGACGATGCGATTGCCCTTCCGCCATTCCAGGCCGGTGGTTTCGGTATCAAGGATGATCTGACGCATGGGCTCAGTGTACCGGGCCGGCGGCGCGGATCCGGATCGCGGCGTCGCGCGCCAGCTGATCCACGCGCTCGTTGTCCGGGTCGCCGGAATGGCCCTTCACCCAGCGCCAGTCGATGGTGTGCTTCAGCGTGGCCGCATGCAGGCGCTCCCACAGGTCCCGGTTCTTGACCGGCGAGCCGCCGGCGGTCTTCCAGTTCTTGCGGATCCAACCGGGCATCCACTCAGTCAGGCCCTGGCGCACGTACTGCGAATCGGTGAACAGCACGATGTTGCACGGCTCGGTGAGGGCTTCCAGCCCCGAGATGGCCGCCATCAGCTCCATGCGGTTGTTGGTGGTATGCGCTTCACCACCGCTCAGTTCGCGCTCGTGCGCGTTGTAGCGCAGCAATGCCGCCCAGCCGCCAGGGCCGGGATTGCCAAGGCAGGAACCGTCGGTGTGGATTTCTATCGTCTTCATTCCATTCCAGATCAGGTGGCCACGGTGCCGTGCCAGCGTGGCGCAGCCACCGGCGTCGGTCCCGGCAAGGCCAGAGTGCGTTTTTCAGCGGTGAACAGACAGGCGGCCCGCAGCGGGGCCAGATCGCGCCGCGCCGGCGAGCGGTCGCGCCACATCGGGCCGAGGTACTGCAGGTCTTCGCAGCTCAGGCCAGCCTGCGCGAGGGTGTGGCGCAGCCGCTGTGGGCTGCGCACGACCAGCCCGTGATGGCGCCACTGCCGGCGGTACGGGCTGAACGGGTTGAGGGTGGAAAGCCACAGGCGGCCGCCCGGCATCAGTACACGGGCGCAGTCGGCGATCAACGCCTCGGCGTCCCGCGCGGTGACATGCTGCAGGACGATCGCATTGACGCTCTCATCCGGCAGCGGCAACGGCAGCCCGCAGTGCACATCCCCGGCGTAAGCCGCGCCGTCCCGGTACAGGCGCAGGCCGCGGCCGGGCAGATCCACGCACCCGAGCCAGCCAGGCGTCGGCGCCACCCACAACCAGGGGTTCACCGGGCGCTCGGCCAGCAGGCTGCGCAACCGCTCCGATTCCAACCGGCACAACGCTTGTGCCGGTTCAGTATCAAACCAGGATGCGACTGTCGCTTGACGGGGGCTCGGTGCGGGGGGCATGGTCCAATTCTATGCGACTGACCGCCCTACCCGCGTTTGCGGACAATTACATCTGGGCACTGGTCGCCGACGACGGCCGCGCCGTGGTCATCGACCCCGGCCAGGCCGACCCCGTCCTGGCCGCCGCAGCGCAGCAGGGATGGGTCCCGCACAGCATTCTGCTGACCCACCACCACAACGACCACATCGGCGGCGTGGCCGAGCTGCAGGCCCGGTTTCCCGCGGTGGAGGTCTACGCACCGGCGGAACCGCGCATCGCGGTCCCTGCCCACCGGGTGGCTGAAGGTGAATGCGTTCAGGCATTGGGGCTGGGGTTCCACGTAGTATCCGTGCCCGGGCACACCCGGAGCCATATCGCGTTTCACACCGCTGAACACCTTTTCAGTGGCGATGCGTTGTTCAGCCTGGGCTGTGGGCGCATGTTCGAAGGTACGCCTCCCCAGCTTCTGGCATCCCTGCGGAAGCTGGCGTCCCTGCCAGCGCAACTGATGGTCTGTTGCGCCCACGAGTACACCCTGTCCAATGCCGTCTTCGCGCGGCATGTAGACCCCACCAACGCTGCGTTGTCGCAGCGCCATGAGGAGGCCTTGGCCATGCGCCGCGATGACCTGCCCACGCTGCCGGTTTCACTGGCAAGCGAGCTGGAATGCAATCCGTTCCTGCGTACGAACACCCCCGCCATCCAGGCGGCCGTCAGCGCCCATCTTGGGCGTCCCGTAACCGATGAAGTCGATGTTGTCGCAGGGCTGCGACACTGGAAAGACGGATTTCGAACATGAGTCGGCGATTGTTGCCGCTCGCGCTTGGCCTGGCGATCGCCGTGGCCGGCAGCGCGGGCGCCCAGTCGTTGACCGCCGGCATGTCCCAGAACGTGGCCGGCCTGTCCTCCCTCCCCCTGACCGCTGCGGCGCTGCCGCCGGCCTCGGTGCGCAACGGGCAGGACATCTTCGCCAGCTTCCGCGATGGTCTGGCCGAACCCACCTGCAACGCCGAGGCGACCAGCCCGCGTTGGCAGAAGCAGTTCGCGCATGCCCCCTCGCGGTTGGCCAACCAGGATGACGATGCGCTGGTGCTGTTCGGCTACGTGGTCGAAGAGCTGCGCAAGTCCGACCTGCCCACCGAATTCGCGCTGATTCCCTTCGTGGAAAGTGGCTACCGGCCCAACGCCCGCAACGGCGGCGGCCCGGCCGGCCTGTGGCAGTTCATCGCCACCACCGCCAAGAACCACCGCGTGCAGATGACCCCGGGCTACGACGGTCGCCTCTCGGCCGTGGATTCCACCCAGGCCGCGGTGCGTTACCTCAAGACCCTGCACGGCATGTTCGGCGGCGACTGGCGCTTGGCGACGATGGCCTACAACGCCGGTGAGTACCGGGTGCTGCAGTCGCTGCGCAAGGCCGGCATGAACGCGCAGAACGCGCGGCCGGCCGAGTTGCCGGGGCTGTCGCCGGTCACCTATGCCTATGTCGAGAAGCTGCATGCGCTGGCCTGCGTCCTGGAAGACGCGGAAACCGAGCCGGCGGTGATGGCCTCACTGGATCGCACCGTGCCCGTGCTGAAGGGCCACACCCTGCCGGCCGGCACCAGCGTCCAACAGTGGGCCCAGCAGCGCGATCTGGATCCGGCGCGGATCGCCCGCCTCAACCCGGCCCTGGCCAGCGGCAAAGGCCGCCCGTCCGGCCAGGTGACGGTGCTGGCTCCGACCGCGCATGCACCGGTGGACGCCAGCGCCAGCGTGGCCGCCATTGCGATGGCCCCCAGCGCACCGGTGGACACCCCGGCGGCGCGCACGACGCCTGCGCCGGCAGCCACCCGCACGGTAGCCAGCGCGGATCGTCCGCGCAGCCGCCGGCACACCGTGCGCGACGGCGAGTCGCCCTGGACCATCGCCCGCCGGTACGGGATGCCGCTGAAGGCCCTGCTGTCGCTCAATGGGCTCAGCGGGAGCAGTGTGCTGAAGCCCGGTGCGGTGCTGCGCGTCGAAGACTGAGTGCGCGGATCCCATTGCGGGTAACGACACCGCCCGGTTCTGCCGGGCGGTGTCGTTCAACAAAAAGCCCGGCATTGCCGGGCTTTTTGCTGTCCAGCAGAAGCCGACCCGGTTACAGGTTGGCTTCTTCGGTCTGCACCTTGAAGTGCTTGCGCATGGCGTCGACGTAGGCCTTGGCGGCGGCCATGCCGTCGATCTGGCTCAGCTGCTCCTTGAGCTGCTGCTGCTGGGCGGCATCCACTTCGGCCACGTTGCCCGGGGTGACCTTGGTCACCGCGTAGATCACGTAGCGGCCCTGCACGGCAACCTTGCCGTAGCTCGGCTTGCCTTCGGCCGGCAGCGGCGCGCTGAACACGGCGCGGTTGATCTCCGGGGTCGGCACCGGCTGGGTACGCGGCAGGCCCGGCAGCGGGCTGATCTGCAGCTTGTCGCTGGTCGCCAGCGCCTGCAGGGTCTGCCCGGCCTTCAGCTTGGCCAGCACGGCGTCCACGGCCTTCTCCGAGGCCTGTCGGGTGCGGTCGGCATGGATCGCGGCGATCACCTGCTCACGGGCCTTGACCAGCGGCAGCGCCTGCTCCGGGCTGTGCTCGGTCACGCGGATCATCACGTTGTGGTTCGGGCCCAACTCGATCGGGTCGCTCACCGTGCCGTCCTGGGTCAGGATGTCGGAGAACGCCGCGCGCAGCACGGCCGGGTTGGCGGCGATGCCACTGGCGGTGGTGCGGGTGAACGGACCGATGGTCTGCACCGGCAGGCTCATGTCCTTGGCCGGGCCTTCCAGCGAGGTCGGGTTCTTGTAGACCAGATCCACCAGACGGCCGCTCAGCTCGGTGAACACGCGGTCGGTGTCGACCTTGAGCTGCTCGGCGGCCAGCTGGTCACGGACCTCGTCGAACGAACGGCCTTCGCCACCCTTGGTCTCACGCAGCTTGAGCACGTGGAAACCGAAATCGGTCTTGACCGGACCGGTGACCTCGCCCGCCTTCATGGCGAACAGGGCATCTTCGAACGGCTTCACCATCGCGCCGCGTTCCACCCAGCCCAGGTCGCCGCCGGTGTCCTTGGAGCCCGGATCTTCGGAGTTGGCCTTGGCCAGTGCGGCGAAATCGGCGCCCGGTGCCTTCGCTTCCGCGGCCAGGCGCGTGGCCTTTTCTTCGGCGGCCTTGAGCTTGGCCGGATCGCTGCCGTCGGCGCTGATCAGGATGTGCGAGGCCAGACGCTGTTCCGGCGTCGCGAAGCGTGCCTTCTCATCTTCATAGCGCTTGCGCAGGGTGGCCTCGTCAGCTGCCGCCGGGGCCGGCAGGTTCGCGCCGTTGATCTCGACGTACTCCAGCGACACCGTCTCCGGCTGGCGGAAATCCTTGGTGTGGCTGTCGTACCACTGCTTGATCTGCGCGTCGGTCACTTCGGCGGTATCGGCCGGGGTTTCCGGCAGCGCGGCCAGTTCGACATCACGGGTTTCACCCAACAGCTTCATCAGGCGCTCGGCTTCGCTCTGGGTGGTGAACCCGGAACGCTGCAGGGCCGACGGAATGATCGACTGCTGGATGCTCTCGCGCACCAGCGCTTCGAACTGCGTCGGGGTGCGCGGCGGATTGCCGCTGGCCAGCGCGATGCGGTAGTTGTCCTGGTTGAACTTGCCATCGGCACCGAGGAAGGCCGGGATCGAGGAAATGTACTCGCGTACCGCTCCATCACCGATCACGATGCCGGACTGTTCGCCGGCCAGGCGCACGACCTGCTCATCGATCATCTGATCGAGCACGGCCAGCTTGCTTTCGGTGCTTTCGAACTGGCGCGGATCGAAATCCTCGCCCTGTTCCTGGCGTGCCTGCTGGCGCGCCTGCTCGAAGCGCACGCGGAAATCATTGGAGCTGATCTCATGGTGCTGCCACAGGAACGAAACCGGCCACCACGACGGGGCGGACTTCCACCAGGTCGGCGGGGCGGCCACTTTGGCCACGTTCTGCGAGCCGACGCCACCGAGGTAGCTGGAGTCGATCACGAACAGGAACGGAATCATCAGCAGCCCCAGGATCACGGTAACGATCCAGCCCGAGGTCTTGTCGCGAAGTTTCTGCAGCATGGGAAAAATCAAGGCCTGATTGGCGAGCCCGGCAGTGTAACCCGCTTCGCGGCAGGCTCCAAAAGTGCCCGCGCCCGCCCCTGCGCGCGATCCTCCCGCTGCCGCACCTGCCGATCATGACGGACCAACGGCGTGTGCCGCACTGGCGATCGATCTGCTGGATGGAAAACAAAAAAAAAGCCCTTGGTTTTCACCAAGGGCTTTTCAAAGATTGGCGGAGCGGACGGGACTTGAACCCGCGACCTCCGGCGTGACAGGCCAGCATTCTAACCAGCTGAACTACCGCTCCGCACTTGAACTTTGCAGGCGCTCATTCTATCCGAAGATATTCAGATTGCCCACCCCGAAATACTGCTTTTTTCGAGGTTTTTTTAAAAACTGGCGGAGCGGACGGGACTTGAACCCGCGACCTCCGGCGTGACAGGCCAGCATTCTAACCAGCTGAACTACCGCTCCGCACTTTAACTTTTTCAGCCGACCAACGGTCTGCTTTACCAGCTGACCAACGGTCAGCTCTACCATCGGCGGAGAAAACAAGGCCCCCGATTGCTCAGGGGCCTTCTTGAAACTGGCGGAGCGGACGGGACTTGAACCCGCGACCTCCGGCGTGACAGGCCAGCATTCTAACCAGCTGAACTACCGCTCCACATTTCAAAACTTTTACTGGCAGTGCCTGGTGGGTGCTGAGGGTTTCGAACCCCCGACCCTCTCCGTGTAAAGGAGACGCTCTACCGCTGAGCTAAGCACCCCAGCAAGCCGCTTAGTTTACGGCATCCTTCAGGGCTTTGCCAGCCTTGAACGACGGATTCTTCGACGCAGCGATCTTGATGGTGTCGCCGGTCTTCGGGTTGCGGCCGGTACGGGCAGCGCGGTCGCGGACCTGGAACGTGCCGAAGCCCACCAGCGTCACCGCGTCACCGCCCTTCAGGGCCTTGGTGACGGAAGCGATGACGGCATCAACGGCGCGGCTGGACTCGGCCTTGGTCAGGTCGGCGGCTTCAGCAACGGCGTCGATCAATTCGGTCTTGTTCATTCTCTACAGCTCCTTTGGCGGGGATTCCGCGGATTCAACATTGAGACACCCGACGACGATACGCCGTCGAATGCCAGTGAAGTTCTCAGTTCGCCGAATTCAGAATTACGCTGACTCGCGAGTGGTGCTTTTATACCAGTGCCCCCCTACCCGCGCAAGCTGAAAAGCCAATAACGACGCGGGTTTCGGGCATTTCCACAGCACGCGTCAGTGCTTGACGCGGGTCGTGGAAGCTGTCTTGGACTTGCCGCGTACCGTGACACGTTGCCCATCTTTCTTGGGCTTCGGTGCCGTCAGCGGCGTCTCCAGCGCCAGGTCGAGCACTTCCTCGATCCACTTCACCGGCACGATCTTCAGATCGCGGGTGACATTGGCGGGGATATCGGCAAGATCCTTGCGGTTCTCCTCGGGGATGATGACCGTGGTGATGCCGCCACGCAGCGCCGCCAGCAGCTTCTCCTTGAGGCCGCCGATGGCCGTGACGCGGCCTCGCAGGGTGATCTCACCGGTCATCGCCACTTCGGCCCGGATCGGCACCTTGGTCAGCGTGGACACCAGCGAGGTCACCATGGCGATACCCGCGCTGGGGCCATCCTTCGGGGTGGCGCCATCGGGCACATGGACGTGCACGTCGTGCTTCTGCAGGAACTCGTTGTCGATGCCCAGCCGCTCGGCGCGCGAACGCACCACCGACAGCGCCGCCGAGGCCGATTCCTTCATCACGTTGCCCAGCTGGCCGGTCAGGATCAGTTGGCCCTTGCCCGGCACCAGGGTGGATTCGATCTGCAGCAGATCGCCGCCCACTTCGGTCCAGGCCAGGCCGGTGACCAGGCCCACTTCGTTCTGCTCTTCGGCACGGCCGAAATCGACGCGACGCACGCCCAGGTACTTGTCCAGGTTCTTGCCGTTGACCACCACCAGCGCCTTCTTCTTCGCGCTGGTCTTCTTGCCGGCCTTGGCCGGCTTGGCAGGCTTTGCCGGTGCCACCGGACCGGCGAGCGCGATCTCCTTGACCACCTTGCGGCAGATCTTGGCGACTTCGCGCTCGAGGTTGCGCACGCCGGATTCGCGCGTGTAATAGCGCACGATGTCCTGGATCGCGTCGGCCTCGATCTCCAGCTCTTCCGGCTTCAGGCCGTTGGCCTTGATCTGCTTGGGCACCAGGTAGCGCATGGCGATGTTGAGCTTCTCATCTTCGGTGTAGCCGGGGATGCGGATCACTTCCATGCGGTCCAGCAGCGGGCCGGGGATGTTGAGCGAGTTGGAGGTCGCCACGAACATCACTTCGGACAGGTCCAGATCCACTTCCAGGTAGTGATCGTTGAACGCGTTGTTCTGCTCCGGATCGAGCACTTCCAGCAGCGCCGAGGACGGATCGCCACGGAAGTCCATCGACATCTTGTCGATCTCATCGAGCACGAACAGCGGGTTCTTGCTGCCCACCTTGTTGAGGTTCTGCACGATGCGGCCCGGCATGGAGCCGACGTAGGTGCGGCGATGGCCACGGATCTCGGCCTCGTCGCGCACGCCGCCCAGGCTCATGCGCACGAACTTGCGGTTGGTCGCCTTGGCGATGGACTGGCCCAGCGAGGTCTTGCCCACACCGGGCGGGCCGACCAGGCACAGGATCGGGCCCTTCATCTGCTTCACGCGCGACTGCACGGCCAGGTATTCCAGGATGCGGTCCTTGACCTTGTCCAGGCCGAAGTGATCGGCATCCAGCGTGTCCTGCGCGGCCTTGAGGTCCTTGCGGACCTTGCTGCGCTTCTTCCACGGCACGCCCAGCAGCCAATCCAGGTAGTTGCGCACCACGGCGGCTTCGGCCGACATCGGCGACATCTGCTTGAGCTTGTTGAGCTCGGCCTTGGCCTTGGTCTCCACCGGCTTGGGCATGCCCGCCTCGGCGATCTTGCGGGCCAGCTCGTCCATCTCGCCGGGCGCGTCATCCAGGTCACCCAGTTCTTTCTGGATGGCCTTCATCTGCTCGTTGAGGTAGTACTCGCGCTGGCTCTTTTCCATCTGCGACTTCACGCGGCCGCGGATGCGCTTTTCCATCTGCTGTACGTCGATCTCGCCATCGACCAGGCCGACCAGCATTTCCAGGCGGTCGCCGATCTGCAGCGTTTCCAGCAGGCGCTGCTTGTCGGCCAGGCGCACGCTGATATGCGCGGCGATGGTGTCGGCCAGGCGCGCGGGCTCATCGATGCCGGCCAGGGTCTGCAGCAGCTCCGGCGGCAGCTTGCGGTTGGTCTTGACGTACTGCTCGAACAGCGACATCAGCGAGCGGGCGATCGCCTCGATCTCGCGCGGCTCGCGCGATTCGTCCGATTCGATTTCCATGCCCACGCCGTGCAGCGAGCCATCGCGCTCGGTCACGTCGGTGACGTTGACCCGCGACAGGCCTTCGACCAGCACCTTGATGGTGCCATCGGGCAGCTTCAGCAGCTGCAGGACCTGGGCGAGCGTGCCGACCTGGTACAGATCGGCGGCGGACGGATCATCCGTCTCGGCGGACTTCTGCGCGAGCAGCAGGATGCGCTTGTCCGCTTCCATCGCCTGCTCCAGCGCATGCATGGACTTGTCACGGCCGACGAACAGCGGAATGACCATGTGCGGGAACACCACCACGTCACGCAGCGGCAGTACCGGCAGGTCGAGAGTCTCAGTTGGGGAACGGGCCATGTGGGCTCCAGTGGAACAGTGGGGATGGCCTCCGGGCGCCTCGCCCGGATACAAAAAAAGCCGATGGCCTCGTTATGGGGCCATCGGCTTCTAGATGCAAGCTGTTCTGAAAAAATTCTTTCAATTCAATTACTTGAACTGATTATTCAGCACCAGCCGCCTTCTGTTCAGGCGCCGGTGGCGTCTGGTAGATCAGGTACGGTTCGGACTTGTGTTCGATCACCGATTCGTCCACCACCACCTTGCTGACGTTCTCTGCCGAGGGCAGGTCATACATGGTGTCGAGCAGGACCGATTCGACGATGGTACGCAGGCCACGGGCACCGGTCTTGCGCTTGAGCGCCTTGCGGGCGATCGCGGCCAGGGCGTCGGGCCGGAACTCCAGCTCGACGTGTTCCATCTCGAACAGCTTCTTGAACTGCTTGGTGATGGCGTTCTTCGGCTCGGTGAGGATGCGCACCAGGGCAGCCTCGTCCAGCTCTTCCAGGGTTGCCACGACCGGCAGGCGGCCGACGAACTCCGGAATCAGGCCGAACTTGATCAGATCTTCCGGCTCGACTTCCGCCAGGATCTTGCCCACTTCCTGCTTGCGCTCGGAACTCTTCACCTTGGCACCGAACCCGATGCCGCCCGAATCGTTCGAACGCTGCTGGATCACCTTGTCCAGGCCGGCAAACGCGCCGCCACAGATGAACAGGATGTTCTTGGTGTCCACCTGCAGGAATTCCTGCTGCGGGTGCTTGCGACCGCCCTGCGGCGGCACGCTGGCCACGGTGCCTTCGATCAGCTTCAGCAGGGCCTGCTGGACGCCTTCGCCGGACACATCGCGGGTGATCGACGGGTTCTCGCTCTTGCGCGAGATCTTGTCGATTTCATCGATGTAGACGATGCCCTGCTGTGCCTTCTCGACGTCGTAGTCGCACTTCTGCAGCAGCTTCTGGATGATGTTCTCCACGTCCTCGCCCACGTAACCGGCTTCGGTCAGCGTGGTGGCGTCGGCCATGGTGAACGGCACATTGAGCAGGCGGGCCAGGGTTTCGGCCAGCAGCGTCTTGCCCGAACCGGTCGGACCGACCAGCAGGATGTTCGACTTCGCCAGTTCGACTTCGTCGTTCTTCTGCCGGCTCTCGATGCGCTTGTAGTGGTTGTATACGGCCACGGCCAGGGTCCGCTTGGCGCGGTTCTGCCCGATCACGTACTGGTCCAGGACCTCGAGGATCTCGCGCGGCTTGGGCAGCGAACTGCGGGCCGACTGCGCCTTCTCCTCCAGCTCCTCACGGATGATGTCGTTGCACAGCTCGACGCATTCATCGCAGATGAACACGCTCGGACCCGCAATCAGCTTGCGCACCTCATGCTGGCTCTTTCCACAGAAAGAGCAGTAGAGGATCTTGCCGGTGTCCGTGGAACGACCTTGGCGGTCTTCGCTCATGCTTCGCTTACCCAGTTACCCCACCCGACTGAACGGGGGTTCGATTCGAGAATAGCACAGGGTCAGGAGGACGCCAGTCCCGCCTGACCCGGTGGAAACAAGCCGGTTTCCCGGCCTGGCACAACCTTACGCCGGCTGGATCGACTCTTCCGGACGACGCTCCAGGACCTGATCGACCAGACCGTAGGCCACTGCATCGGCCGCGCTCTTGAAGTTGTCGCGCTCGGTATCCCGGGCGATGGTCTCCAGCGACTGGCCGGTGTGCTTGGCCAGCACTTCGTTCAGGCGCGAACGCAGGGTCAGGATTTCACGGGCATGGATATCGATATCCGTGGCCTGGCCCTGGAAACCGCCCAGCGGCTGGTGGATCATCACCCGCGAGTTCGGCAGCGCATACCGCTTGCCGGCCGCGCCGGATGCCAGCAGCAGGGCGCCCATCGAGGCGGCCTGGCCGACACAGATGGTGCTCACGTCCGGCTTGATGTACTGCATGGTGTCGTAGATCGCCATGCCGGCGGTGACTACGCCACCGGGCGAGTTGATGTAGATGCTGATGTCCTTTTCCGGGTTGTCCGCTTCCAGGAACAGCAGCTGCGCCACCACCACGTTGGCCATGTGATCGTCGATCGGGCCCACGAGGAAGATCAGACGCTCTTTCAACAAGCGCGAATAGATGTCATAGGCGCGCTCGCCGCGGCTGGTCTGTTCGACCACCATCGGAACCATGTTCAGGGCTGTGGTTCGGTTGTCCATTAGTGAGGCACCTATTTTGGGGGGAACGACCCCGCGCCGGGGCGCGGGGCGTAAAACGCGGGCCGCTTACTGGCGGATCGCGTCCTGGAACGACAGCTTCTCTTCGGTGTGCTGGGCGCGCTCGGCGATCCAGTCGATCACCTGCTCTTCCATCACACGATTCTGCAGCCCACTCATCAGCTGGGGGTCGTTGCGGTACATCTCAATGACCTGTTCCGGCTCTTCATAGGTCGACGCGATCAGGCGCATGGTTTCATTCAGGCGCTTCGGGTCCAGTCGCAGGTCGTTCTTGCGGGCCACTTCACCGACCAGCAGGCCGACCAGCACGCGCTTGGCGGCCGCTTCCTTGAAGCCTTCATGGGCATCGGCCGGGACGTCGCCCGGGTTGCGGCCGCTGCGGCGGATCTGCTCGAGCTGCTGATCCAGCATGGCGCGGGCTTCGTTCTCGACCAGGCGCGGCGGCATTTCCACCGAGGCATAGGCGGCGATCAGCTGCTCGCCGACTTCGCGGCGCAGGCGGTTCATCAGGGCACCCTTGAGCTCACGCTCCAGGTTGGCGCGGATGTCCTTGCGGAACTGCTCCACGTCGCCACCCTTCACGCCGAAGCTCTTGATGAACTCGGCATCCACCTCCGGCAGCACCGGCGCGGACACGTCCACCGCCTTGACGGTGACCTTGACCTGCTTGCCAGCCAGCGCGGGCACGCGCCAATCGGCCGGGAACTCGACGTCCAGGGTCTTTTCTTCACCGGCGGTCAGACCGACCAGGCCCTGTTCGATCTGCTCGAACATCATGCCCTGGCCCACGATCACGCTGCCCTTCTCGGTGCCTTCGGCCGGCAGGCGCTCATCGCCGGCCTGCGACCAGGTTTCCAGGGCGACCAGATCGCCGTCCTGGGCGCCACGGGTGACCGGGCTCCAGCTGCGGCGCTGTTCGCGCAGGTTGGTGATCATCTGGTCGATGTCGGCGTCGTTGATCTCGGCGGTGTGGCGGACCACGGTCAGCTTGCTGACGTCCACGTCGCCGAAGTCCGGCACCAGCTCGACGGTGGCCACGAAGGACAGCTCGCCCTCGCCCTTGTCGATGCGCGGGGTGCCGGCGATGCGCAGCTCGTGCTCGCGCAGGGCGGCATCGAAGGTCTCACGCAGCAGGCCGTCGACGGCTTCGCTGCGGACCTGCTGGCCGAAACGCTGCTCGATCACCTTGGCCGGCACCTTGCCCGGACGGAAGCCCTTGATGCGCGTGGTGCGGGCGATTTCGCCCAGACGGCCGCTGATGTGCGTCTGCAGACGGTCTTCCGGCAGCGAGAAGGTCAGGCGGCGTTCCAGATTGCCAGTGGATTCGATCGAAGCTTGCATGTTGACTCCTGCCACCGGCGGCATGGGCCCCGGCACGATGTGATGGATGAAACGGGTTTTGGACGCGGGGTCGTGGACGCGCATGCCCGCCGCAGCCCTGTAGTTTCGCCGATAAACGCCAGCGCCGCCAGCGCGGGCCGAGAACGACCGGGGGCCGCCAGGGGCCCAGCATGTGGCCGTCTCCCCGATCCGGGACGTGCCCATGGTCATGGTGCCGGCGAAAACGCCCTGCACTGGTGCGAAAGGGGGGACTCGAACCCCCACGCCTTGCGGCACTGGAACCTAAATCCAGGGCGTCTACCAATTCCGCCACTTTCGCGAGCCTGCAAGCTCAGGCGCACATTGTTGCAGGCGGGGCCGGAAAGCGGAAGGTCGTCATGTCGCTTAATGGGGTGAAGCGCGTGCCCCACCCCGCCGATCAGCGGCTATCGCGCAGGCAGCGTCACGTCGGGACGCAATGGCGCTTCCGCCATGTCTAGCCGATCTTCGCCCTGGGGAGCGCCCTGCATGGAGACACGCGCAAGTGGCTTGGCCGGTTGGACATCGCCGGGAGGAAGATTGTTGCGGAATACGGTCGTGGCATAACCGGCCAGGACCGGGTCGAGCGACGCGTGGGCGGGCGTTTCGGCCGCCGTGGCGGCCGTGGCCGCGGCCGCGCAGGCGGTCAACGCCACGGCGGCAAGGATCCTGAGAGTCATGATGTGCGTACCTCGATGGGCGCCTTGGGCGCGGTCCATCGAGTGGAACCTGATTGTCGGTTGCGATCCGTGCGCTGTCGCGCAGCTTGGAAACGCAGGGTGTCGCGTTCGACCCCGGTTTCAGGAGGCTTTCAGATACGCACCCCGGAAAAGAAAAAAGCCGCCTGGCGGACCAGGCGGCTTCTGTCTTGGTGGGCTGTCAAGGATTCGAACCTTGGACCTATTGATTAAGAGTCAACTGCTCTACCAACTGAGCTAACAGCCCGAAAATCGGGAGGCGAATTATGCAGGGTTTCCTGCACGCGACGCAAGCGTTTTGTTTGAACGGGCGGCCAATGCCGGCAGTAGACCGCCAACGCGCCAGCTGTTCAACGTCATGTCGCGAACAAGAAAAAAGCCACCGGGCGGACCCGATGGCTTCTGTCTTGGTGGGCTGTCAAGGATTCGAACCTTGGACCTATTGATTAAGAGTCAACTGCTCTACCAACTGAGCTAACAGCCCTGAAAAACTCAGGCGCACATTGTAGCGTGTGTGCTGCCTTTTGCAACCCTGATTCACTTTCGATGAACCAGTTTGAATCAGTGGGGTGGCTGAGGGGACTCGAACCCCCGACCACCGGAATCACAATCCGGAACTCTAACCAACTGAGCTACAGCCACCACTGAAAACTTTGCTTCCTACCGCTTGCACCGAATGGCGCGCCCGACAGGAATCGAACCTGTAACCGCCGGCTTAGAAGGCCGGTGCTCTATCCAGTTGAGCTACGGGCGCTCGATCCGGATTGTCGCATTCCAATCCCGATTTGAGCAGCGGGCTTGGTCGGGGTAGAGGGATTCGAACCCCCGACATCCTGCTCCCAAAGCAGGCGCGCTACCAGACTGCGCTATACCCCGGCGGTTTGTTTCCCTCCGGAGTTCCCCCCGAAAGAGCCGCCTATTGTGGGAATCGGTGTGGCATCTGTCAACGGTTTTCACACATCAATTCACATGTCGTCGTGACCGAGGGCCGCTTCCGCTATGCTCGGGTCAGCGGCCGGATGGCCGAACCCCTACCCCATCAAGGAGATTGGCAATGCGCAGCGGCAATCCCGCACTTTCCGAGTCGACCTTCCTCGACCTGGCCAGCGGCTCGGTCGTGGCCCGCCCCGACCAGGCGATGACCATCAACGGCACCGTCAACAAGACCGGCGTCCTGTTGCTGCTCACCGTGCTGACGGCCGCCTTCGCGTGGAGCCAGTCAGTCGATGCGAATGGCCTGCCCACCTCCAGCGCCATGCTGTACACCCTGGTTGGCGCGATCGGCGGCCTGGTGCTGGCCCTGGTGACCGTGTTCAAGAAGGAATGGTCGCCGGTCACCGCACCGATGTATGCACTCGTCGAAGGCCTGTTCCTCGGTGCGATCTCGGCGATGTTCAATGCCAAGTTCCCCGGCATCGTGATGCAGGCGGTGATGCTGACCTTCGGCACGATGTTCGTGATGCTGGCGGTCTACCGCAGCGGCCTGATCAAGGTCACCGAGAACTTCAAGCTGGGCGTGGTGGCGGCAACCGGCGGCATCGCGCTGCTGTACCTGGCCTCGTTTGTGCTCAGCTTCTTCAACATCAACGTGCCGATGATCCACGAAGGCGGCTGGATGGGCATCGCCTTCAGCCTGTTCGTGGTGGTGGTGGCCGCGTTGAACCTGGTGCTGGATTTCGACTTCATCGAAACCGGCGCCGAGGCACGCGCACCGAAGTACATGGAGTGGTACGGCGCGTTCGGCCTGATGGTCACGCTGGTGTGGCTGTACGTGGAATTCCTGCGCCTGCTGTCCAAGATCCAGCAGCGCTGAGCCACACGCTCACTGCACGATGAAAGAGGCGCCGCAAGGCGCCTTTTTCATGTCTCGGGGATCACCGGCGGCAGTTGCTGGAGGGCTGCGTAATGCCGGGCCATGAATCCGGCCAGCGCGCGCACCTTCGGGGCCAGCTGGCGGGCATGCGGATACACCGCGTAATAGTGCCGGCGGCCGGCATGGTGCTGCGGCAGCACGCGCACCAGTCGCCCGTGCAGCAGATCATGCTGAACGGTCAGGCGGGTGAACGCGGCAATGCCCTGCCCGGCCAACACGGCGGCATGCAGCCCGGGGATCGCATCCACGCGCAGCCGCCCCTGCGGGATGACCTCCACCTGCGTACCGCGCGCGGAGGTCAACGTCCATGCCGACAGCGCGCGCGCGCCGGCGAAGCCGATCAGCGCATGCCGGCCCAGATCCGACGGATGGCGTGGCAGTCCCCATTGCGCGATGTAGCGTGGCGATGCCACCAATACCATGTCGGTAACGGCCAGTTCGCGCGCCACCAGGTGCTGTCGGCCAGCGGCCCGGCGATGCGCAGGGCCATGTCGAAACCGCCACCGATCAGGTCGACCAGGCGATCATCGCAGGACAGATCCAGCGCGATGCCGGGGTATTGCGCCAGGAATGCAGGCAGCCATTGCGAGAGCTCCAGGGTGCCGATCACCAGCGGTGCACTGACCCGCAACAGCCCACTGGGGTGCATCGTGATCGGCCTGCAGGCGTTGCTCGGCAACCTCCAGGCGGTCCAGGATGTCCACACAGTCCTGGTAATAGGCCCGCCCGGCTTCGGTCAGCGTCAGCCGGCGGCTGTTGCGATCCAGCAGCCGTGAACCCAGGTGGGCTTCCAACTGGCGCAGTTGCCGCGACATCGACGAATGGGTGGTGTCCATGCGCTCGGCGGCGGCGGTGAAACTGCCGGCATCGACGATGCTGCGGAACGCCTTCATGGCGGAAAACTGGTCCATCACGCTCCCGTGCAACGGCCGGCACCTGTGGCGATGCCGGCAGCATAACAAGGCCCGTGCGGCTCAGCGGACCGGCAGCGCCAGGATCTGATCGGTCCCCAACACGGTGCCGTAAGTGTCTTCGATGCTGGCCAGCGCGGCGGCGTGCAGGCTGGCATGCCCGACCCGGCTGCCGTCACGCAGGTCCAGGTCACGGCTGGCGGTGGCATCGGAGGACACGATCACGTTCAGGCCCTTCGGCGCGGCATCGCGTGCAGCACCGGCGACGCAGGCGTGGGTCTGCAGCCCGGCGATGATCAGCGTGTCGATTCCAGCCTCCTTGAGTGCCTGCTCCAGCACCGGGCCGGATGCACCGGCGAACACGCTGACGTTGTCTTTGGCGATCACCCGCTCGCCCTTGCGCGGCTGCATCTGCGGGTGGAACTGGACCGTGCGGCCGCCCTCGGCGAACAGCGGCGCCCCGGCCGGCAGAACGTGCTGGACGTGAATGACCGGGATCTCGTGGGCATCGGCGAAGTCCACCAGACGGCGGGTCTGGGCCAGGGCGGCATCGCCATCAGGGATGGGCATGCGGCCGCCGGCGAAGTACTCCTTCTGGACGTCGATCACCAGCAACGCGGTCTTGCCGGCCGGCAATGCCCTCGCGTCCTGCGCGCCCGCCATGTGGCGGATCGTCGGGTGGGCCGGCTCGGCGGCGGGCGGGGCGGACGCGGTGGCGACACCGAGGATGCCGGCCAGGCCGATCAGGGAGGCGAAGTTCATGGGGAGGCTCCTGCTGTGGTTGGGATGGCGTGCATGGTGCGCGCCGGATCCGTGCACCAACAGCCAGCTACCCGCACACCATCTGTGCACTTTTCGCACAGATTGATGGATGACCGTGCCCTCGGGATCGCCATCGAACCCGCCATCGAACAGGCAACAAAAAAGCGGGACGCCGCAGCGCCCCGCTTTCTGGACAACCGAGCCGCGCGCCTACAGGCGGCTGGCGATGGCTTGGGCAAAGCCCATGGTGTTGCCGGTGCCACCCAGGTCGCCGGTCAGCGAATCCTTGGCTTCCAGCGTGGCCACGATGGCCTTGCGCAGGCGCTCGGCGTTCTCGACCTGGCCGACGTGGTCCAGCATCTGCGCAGCGGCCAGCAGCAGCGCGCACGGATTGGCCTTGCCCTGGCCGGCGATGTCCGGCGCGGTGCCGTGCACGGCTTCGAAGATCGCCGCGTTCTCACCGATGTTGGCACCCGGGGCCAGGCCCAGGCCGCCGACCAGACCGGCACACAGGTCGGAGATGATGTCGCCGAACAGGTTGGTGGTCACGATCACATCGAACTGTTCCGGACGCATCACCAGCTGCATGCAGCAGTTGTCGACGATCATTTCCTGGAACTCGATGTCCGGGTACTTGGCTGCCACTTCACGCGCCACGGCCAGGAACAGGCCCGAGGTCGACTTGATGATGTTGGCCTTGTGCACGGCGGTGACCTTCTTGCGGCCGGTGCTGCGGGCCAGCTCGAAGGCGTAGCGCACGATGCGCTCGGAGCCCTTGCGGGTGATCCGGGTGCCGGAGAACGCGGTCTCGCCATCGGCCGAGACTTCCTGGCCTTCGGCCAGGTAGGCGCCTTCGGTGTTCTCACGGACGGTGATCAGGTCCACGCCGTCGCCGAAGCGCGACTTGGTGTTCGGGAAGGAGACCGCCGGACGCACATTGGCGTACAGGTCGAAGTGGCGACGCAGGCTGACATTAATCGAGGTGAAGCCACCACCGACCGGCGTGGTCAGCGGGCTCTTCAGGGCGATCTTGTTGCGCGCGATCGATTCCAGCGTGGACGCCGGCATCAGGTCGCCGTGCTTTTCCAGGGCAACCAGGCCGGCGTCGGCGTCTTCATACTCAAAGCCGGTGTCCAGTTTGCCGAGCACGAACAGGGTAGCGTCCATGATCTCCGGACCGATACCGTCGCCGCGGATGACCGTGATTTTCTGCGTCATTGATGTGTATTCCGAACCGATGGGGGAAGCGCCGTCCGCCGGGATCCGGAGCACAAGCGCAAGGAAGTTTCACTCGCAATTATGCCTCAGCCGGGCCATCCCCCCCAAATAGACAATTAGTCCCATTGCCGGCAGAGGCCCGGTGGCCTGCGCAGCGCGCCCTGTTTCCCTGCCTGTTGGCGCGCCCCGTTCAGCAGCGGGTGCGCGCCAGCGCAGGGGCCATCCCGGCCCGGTCGATCAGTGCTCGTGGACGGCCGGGGCCTCGGCACCGCCTTCCAGCAGGTCCAGGAAATCCACGGCGCGGCGCAGGTGCGGGATCACGATGGAACCGCCGACCACCAGGCCGACCGAGAAGGTCTCGAAGAACTCTTCACGGGTCACGCCGGCGTCCTTGCACTGGGCCACGTGGTAGCTGATGCAGTCATCGCAGCGCAGCACCATCGAGGCGACCAGGCCCAGCAGCTCCTTGGTCTTCACATCCAGCGCGCCGGCCTGGTAGGTCTGGGTATCGAGCGCGAAGAAGCGGCGCACTACCTGGTTCGGTTCGCCCAGGATGCGCTGGTTCATGCGCTGGCGGAACTCGGTGAACTCGGCGATCCGGTCCTTGCTGCCGTCGTCTGCCGCGCTCATGCCTGCGCCTGCCCGGCCAGCAACGGCTCCAGCTTGCCAGCGCGGTGCAGCGCCATCATGTCGTCGTAGCCGCCCACGTGGACGTCGCCGACGAAGATCTGCGGCACGCTGGTGCGGCGGGTCTTGGCCATCATCTTTTCGCGCTCGACCGGGTCCAGGTCGATGCGGACCTCGGTCCAGTCGCGGCCCTTGCTCTTCAGGAAGTTCTTGGCGGCCACGCAGTACGGGCACACGGCGGTCGAATAGATGGTGATGGCCGGCACCCCACCTGGATTGGAAACGACATCTTGGCTCACGGGAAACTCCACGGAAGAACGAGGGTCTGTATATGGTAGCGGGCCGCTGGATTTTCCACGTCACGCCCGCAACACTGTGGTTCAACTGCAGGTTTGAATGGGCCTGTCACGCTGTCGGCCCGTCCTGCCTGCCCACCCTGGAGCTCCGTTTGCGCCCTTTGCTGCTCTCCGCTGCGTTGACCCTGGCCCTGGCCATGCCGCTGGCCTCGGCCCAGGAAAGCAAACTGCCCGACATCGGCTCGTCGGCCGGCGAGCTGCTGACGCCCGCGCGCCAGGCCGAGTACGGCGGGATGATGCTGCGCGAACTGCGCAATTACGGCTACCTGCTCGATGACCCGCTGGTGGACGACTGGCTGCAGACCATGGGCGCGCGGCTGGGCTCCAACAGCGCGCAGCCGCGCCAGCCGTACACGTTCTTCATGCTCAAGGACCGGCAGATCAACGCCTTCGCCACGCTGGGCGGCTACATCGGCGTGAATGCCGGGCTGGTGCTCACCGCCGAGCGCGAGGACGAGGTGGCCGCGGTGCTGTCCCACGAGATCGCCCACGTCACCCAGCAGCACGTGCTGCGCGGCGCCGAGCGCGCCCAGCGCGACCAGATCCCGATCCTGATCGGCATGCTGGCGGCGATCGTGGCGGCCCAGCAGGCCGGCGGCAACTCCTCCGGTGATGCCACCATGGCCAGCATCACCTCGGCGATGGGGCTGATGGCCCAGCGCCAGATCAACTACACCCGTTCCAACGAATCGGAGGCCGACCGGCTGGGCATCCGCACCCTGGCCCGCAGCGGGTACGACGTGGATGCGATGGCCGGCTTCTTCGAACGCATGGCCGCCTCGATGCGCGGCAACCAGGGCGGCTACAGCGTGCCGGACTTCCTGCAGACCCACCCGGTCACCACCACCCGCATCAGCGAGGCCAAATCGCGCGCCGAGCAGATGAAGAAGGACACCGTGCTGCTGACCACCGAGGTCCCCGGCGGCGTACGCAAGGAGCGCGTGGATCCGGCCGATCCGGCGCTGTCCGAGCCGATGGTCCGGCGCAGCAACCCGTTGCTGCCGGCCTCGATGCAGTTTTCGGTGAATGCGCTCAGCCGCGGCGCGACCGGCCACTTCGCCTGGGCCCGTGAGCGCCTGCGGGTGCTCAGCGCCGATACGCCCGGCGAGGTCATCACCGAATACGAGAACCTGCAGCGTGCGCAGCCCGACGGCCTGACCGGGCCGCAGCGCTACGGGCTGGCCATTGCCCGCCTGCGCAACAGCGGCGCCCGCCAGGCCATGACCGATCTTCAGTCGCTGCTGCAGGACCACCCGGACAACCTGTGGATCGGGCTGGCACTGGGGGAAGCCGAATCGCGCGCCGGCCAGCCGGCCCAGGCCAACGCACGCTTCGACGCCCTGCTGCGCCAGCACGCCGGCAGCCGGCCGGTCGCGCTGACCTACGCGGCAGTGCTCAACGAGCAGGGCGGCCGGGAGGCCGGCCAGCGGGCGCAGGCGATGCTGCGCCCGCTGCTGTCGCAAAGTGGCAATGATCCGGTCTTCCAGCAGCGCTTCGCGCGGGCCAGTGAACTGGCCGGCGATACCACCCGGGCCAGCGAGGCCTACGCCGAAGCGGCCTTCCTGAGCGGCCGCCCGGAGCAGGCGCTGATCCAGCTGCAGGCCCTGAAGAAGCGCCCGGAACTGGATTATGTCGGCCGCGCCCGGGTCGATGCCCGGATCGAAACGATCACCCCGACCGTGCTGGAGATGCGCCGCCAGGGCGTGCAGGATCCGGATCTGGACCGCCGCTGAGGCCGCCCCCCCGCCGCGGCGCTGCATGACCGCGCGATGGCACGCCGCCCGATGTGGCCCGACCTCGTCACAAACCTGTCATGAAACCGTAGTCTACTGGGCTCAATCCCGGTCTTATACGCATTACGGTGGGCACGTGCAGAAACGCATCCTGATCGTCGACGACGAACCCGCGATCCGCGAAATGGTCGCCTTCGCCCTGCGCAAGGGCGATTACGACCCCATCCATGCCGGCGATGCCCGCGAGGCGCAGACGGCGATCGCCGACCGCGTCCCGGACCTGATCCTGCTGGACTGGATGCTGCCGGGAACCAGCGGGCTGGACCTGGCCCGCCGCTGGCGCAAGGAAGCGCTGACCCGCGAAGTGCCGATCATCATGCTGACCGCGCGCGGCGAAGAGAACGACCGGGTCGGTGGCCTGGAAGCCGGCGTGGACGACTACGTGGTCAAGCCGTTCTCGGCCCGCGAGCTGCTGGCGCGCATCCGCGCGGTGATGCGCCGCGCCCGCGACGACGATGAAGACGGCAGCGTGGCCGTCGGCCCGATCCGCATCGACGGCGCCGCGCACCGCGTGTTCGCCGGTGACCAGCCGGTGCCGATCGGCCCGACCGAATACCGGCTGCTGCATTTCTTCATGACCCACCCCGAGCGCGTCTATACCCGCGCCCAGCTGCTCGATCACGTGTGGGGCGGCAGCGTCTACGTGGAGGAGCGCACCATCGACGTGCACATCCGCCGCCTGCGCAAGACGCTGGAGCCGTTCGCTGCGGAAAACATGGTGCAGACCGTGCGCGGCGCCGGCTACCGGTTCTCGACCTCGACCTGAGTCGTGCCGGGCCCGGCCCGGCGCGCATGCCCGGTTCCGCCCACTCCTGCTATAACCTTGGATCGCTTCCGAGGCACGCACTTTCTGCGAGACCGCAATGCCCCGCCACATCCGCTCTGCCTGGTTGAAAACGCTGGCCACCCTCGCCGCCCTGCTGCTGGCGGCAGGCCTGCTGGGCCTGGCGGTGGACCATGTCTGGATGTGCATCGCACTGGCCTCGATCGGCGCGCTGGCCTGGCACTACTGGCGGCTGCGCCGGGTGCTGCGCGGGCTGACCGCCCGCCACCGCTGGGATACCGGCGCAGGGGCCGGGGTATGGAACGAGCTGGACCGGCTGCTGTACCGCAACCAGTGGGAAATGCGCACGCGCAAGCGGCGCCTGCTGGACATGCTGCGCAGCTACCGCGCCGCGGCGGCCGCACTGCCCGATGCGGTGGTGGTGGTGGACCGCAACAGCCAGCGCGTGCAGTGGTTCAACGAATCGGCGACCTCGCTGCTGGGCCTGCACCATCCGGGCGATCTGGGTGAAGCACTGGTCGAACGCCTGCAGCCGATGCCGCTGGCGCACTGGCTGGCGGGCGGCCGCAACGCCGAGCCGATCCTGGATGTGCCCTCGCCGGTCGATCCGGCGATCCGCCTCAACCTGCGCCTGATCCCCTATTCGCCGGACTACTGGCTGCTGATCGCGCGCGATGTCAGCAAGCTGCTGCGGCTGGAGCAGGTCCGCCGTGATTTCGTGGCCAACGTCTCCCACGAGCTGCGCACGCCGCTGACCGTGGTGCACGGCTACCTGGACATGATGGACCCGGAGGATTTCCCCGGGACGGGCCCGATGCTGGAGGAGATGCGCAAGCAGTCCCAGCGCATGGCCCAGCTGGTGGAAGACCTGCTGACCCTCTCGCGGCTGGAATCGCAGGAACATACCGAGGCCGAAACGGTGGCGATGCGGCCGATGCTGGCCACGCTGCGCCGCGAAGCCGAAGCGCACAGCCAGGGCCGCCATACGATCAACATCATCGACACCGCCGGCCTGGATCTGCAGGGGTCCAACAAGGAACTGCACAGTGCATTCTCCAACCTGGTCACCAACGCGGTGCGCTACACCCCGGCCGGCGGCCGCGTGGAGGTGGAGTTCGCGCGCGAAGGCGACGGCGTGGTGCTCTCGGTGCGCGACACCGGCTACGGCATTCCGGCCAACCACCTGCCACGCCTGACCGAGCGCTTCTACCGCGTCTCCAGCAGCCGTTCGCGCGAAAGCGGCGGCACCGGTCTGGGCCTGTCGATCGTCAAGCACATCCTCGGCCTGCACCACGCCCGCCTGGAGATCCAGAGCGAGGTCGGCAAGGGCAGCGTGTTCTCGTGCCATTTCGATGCCGACCAGGTGCGTGCGCGCAGCGAGGCATCCTCCCTTCCCTCTTCCGAAGACTTTCCCGCATGAGCAGCCCCGACCCGATTTCCGTCGCCGCGACTGCCGACAGCGATGCGTTGCGCGATCCCGCGCTGTACATCAACCGCGAGCTGTCGCAGCTGGACTTCAATTTCCGCGTGCTGGCCCAGGCCATGGATCCGCAGGTGCCGCTGCTGGAGCGCCTGCGCTTCATGTGCATCTCCTGCACCAACCTGGATGAGTTCTTCGAGATCCGCGCCGCCGCGGTGCGCCACGCCCAGGAGTTCGGCCTGCCGCCGGCGCCGGACGGCATGACGCCGCAGGCGATCCTCAACGCGATCCACGACCGTGCCGCCCAGCTGGTCGATCAGCAGTACCGCTGCTGGAACGAGGTCATCCGCCCGGCCATGCAGGAAGCCGGGGTCGGCGTGCTCGGCCGCAATTCCTGGAACCACCGCCAGAAGCGCTGGCTGCGTGCGTACTTCCGCAACGAGATCATGCCGGTGCTGTCGCCGCTGGGCCTGGACCCGTCGCACCCGTTCCCGAAGATCCTCAACAAATCGCTGAACATCGTGGTGGTGCTCAAGGGCACCGACGCGTTCGGCCGCGCCGGGCACCTGGCGATCGTGCGCGCGCCGCGTTCGCTGCCGCGCATCATCCAGCTGCCGGAGAAGCTCGGCGGCCCGCAGACCTTCGTTTTCCTGTCCTCGGTGCTGTCCACGTTCGTGGATGAGATGTTCCCGGGCATGGAAGTCCAGGGCGCCTACCAGTTCCGCGTGACCCGCAATTCCGAACTGGTGGTGGACGAGGAAGAAGTGGAGAACCTGGCGCTGGCGCTGCGCGACGAACTGGTCGACCGCGGCTACCGCCCGGCGGTTCGGCTGGAGATCGCGCAGGATTGCCCGCGCGACATCGTGCGCACGCTGCTGCAGAACTTCGGGCTGACCGAGAACGCGGTGTACCGCATCGACGGACCGGTCAACCTCAACCGCGTGATCCAGCTGTACGACGTGATCCAGCGGCCGGACCTGAAGTACCCCTCGCTGAGCCCGCGCACGCTGCGCGACAGCGATGGCATCTTCGAGATCGTCGCGCGCAGGGACGTGCTGCTGCACCATCCCTTCGATGCGTTCACCGCCGTGCTGGATGTGATCAAGCAGGCCGCGATCGACCCCAACGTGCTGGCGATCAAGCAGACCCTGTACCGCACCGGCAAGGATTCGCTGATCGTCGATGCGCTGATCCAGGCCGCGCGCAACGGCAAGGATGTCACCGTCGTGGTCGAGCTGCGCGCGCGCTTCGATGAAGAAGCCAACCTCGGCCTGGCCGACCGCCTGCAGGAGGCCGGCGTGCAGGTCGTGTACGGCGTGGTCGGCTTCAAGACCCACGCCAAGATGCTGCTGATCGTGCGCCGCGAGGGCCGCAAGCTGCGCCGCTACGTGCACCTGGGCACCGGCAACTACCACAGCGGTACGGCGCGGGCCTACACCGACCTGAGCCTGATCACCGCCGATCCGGACATCGGCAACGATGTGCACCTGCTGTTCCAGCAGTTGTCCGGGCTGGCGCCGCGGATGAAGCTCAAGCGCCTGCTGCAGTCGCCGTTCACGCTGCACCCGGGCCTGCTGCAGCGGATCGAGCGCGAGACGCGCCTGGCCGCCAGTGGCCGCCCGGGCCGGATCATCGCCAAGATGAACGCCCTCAACGAGCCCCAGATGATCCGTGCCCTGTACGCGGCCTCGCAGGCCGGCGTGCAGATCGACCTGATCGTGCGCGGCGCGTGCACGCTGCGCCCGGGCGTGCCGGGGGTATCGGACAACATCCGGGTGCGTTCGATCGTGGGGCGCTTCCTGGAACACAGCCGCGTGTACTGGTTCGGCAACGACGGCGCGGCCGAGCTGTTCTGCGCCAGCGCCGACTGGCTCGAGCGCAACCTGCTGCGCCGGGTCGAGACCTGTTTCCCGATCCTTGATCCGGAACTGGCGCGCAAGGTGTACCGCGACGTGCTGCAGAACTACCTGGATGACAACCTCAACGCCTGGGAACTGCAGGCCGACGGCACCTACATCAAAAGCACGCCCGCCCACGGCGAGCCGCCGCACGCGGCGCAGCTGGCGCTGCTGCAGGGGCTCTGAGCGGATCGGGCGCGCTGCCCGCGCGCCCGTCCGCGGCCCCTCCCCCACCGAGCCGCCGCGGCCCGGCGATGTGAAGAACGCGCGGTGACGCCGCACACCGCCGTTCGGCTAACATTCGACCATGCCGCATACCTCGATAACCCCGCCCGCATTGCAGGATGGCGACCTGCTCGCCGCCATCGACCTGGGATCCAACAGCTTCCACATGGTCATCGCGCGTTACACCCTCGGGCAGCTGCGGGTGGTCGACCGCCTGCGCGAAACCGTGCGCATGGCCGATGGCCTGGATGGCAAGGGTGGCCTGTCCGCCGAAGCCCGCCAGCGCGCGCTGGAATGCCTGGCCCGGTTCGGCCAGCGCATCCGCGCGATCCCACCGGCGCGCGTGCGTGCGCTGGCGACCAACACCGTGCGCCAGCTGCGCTCGCCGCAGGCCTTCCTGATGCCGGCCGAGACCGCGCTGGGGCATGCGATCGAAGTGGTCAGCGGGCGCGAGGAAGCGCGCCTGATCTACCTCGGCGTCGCCCACGCCCAGCCGCCCAAGCCGGACCAGCGCCGGCTGGTGATCGACATCGGCGGCGGCTCCACCGAATTCATCATCGGCCAGGGGATGCAGACCCTGGAACGCGAGAGCCTGCAGGCCGGCTGCATCGCCAGCACGCGCCGCTTCTTCCCCGGCGGCAAGCTGAGCAAGAAGCGCTGGAAAGATGCGCTGACCGAGATCGGCGCGGAGTTCCAGCAGTTCGCCAACAAGTACCGCGCGCTGGGCTGGCACGAAGCGCTGGGCTCGTCGGGCACGCACAAGGCGATCAGCGAGATCTGCGCCACGATGAAGCTGAGCAAGGGCGCGATCACCGCCGAAGCGCTGCCGCAGCTGCGCGACGAGCTGCTCAAGGCCAAGCGCATCGAGGACATCAACCTGCCCGGGCTGTCCGCCGACCGCCGCCCGATCATCGCCGGCGGGATCCTGGTGTTGGAAGCCGCCTTCCAGGCGCTGGGCCTGCAGAAGCTGCTGGTCAGCAAGGCAGCGATGCGCGAAGGCATCCTCTACGACATCCTCGGCCGCGCCAGCGAGAACGATCTGCGCGATGAGTCCGTGGCCGCGCTGACCCTACGCTACGGCATCGATGTGGCCCAGGCCGACCGCGTGGAAAACACCGCGATGAACCTGCTCGGCCAGGTCGAGGACAGCTGGAAGCTCGATCCGGACGACGCACGCATGCTCGGCTGGGCCGCCCGCCTGCACGAGCTGGGCCTGATGATCGCGCACAGCGGTTACCACGTGCACGGCAGCTACGTACTGGAGAACTCGGACATCGCCGGCTTCTCGCGGCAGGAACAGCACCTGCTGGCCGCGCTGGTCCGCAGCCACCGCCGCAACATCTCCAAATCCGCCTTCGATGCGCTGCCCGAGCGCCTGCTGCTGCCGGCCCGGCGGATGACGGCCCTGCTGCGGCTGGCGGTGCTGCTCAACCGGGCCCACGAAGATACCCCGATGCCCAAGCTGGAACTGAGTGCGGACGAGGGCCGGCTCACGCTGATCCTGCCGCAGGCCTACATCGATGCCCGGCCCCTTCTGCGCGCCGATCTGATCGGTGAGACCGAGGGGATGGCCGGGGTCGGCGTGGAGTTCCGCCCGTTCGTGGCGTGATGCACTGCCGGCAGATCCACTGAAACCAGCCACGGCCCTTCGGGGCCGTTTCTGTTTGCCCTTCTCGCACTCTGTCGTGTTCGTCCTTTTCGCCGCACGCAGAACTGGTGCGATGCCTCATCCGCAGGGCGCAGTGTTTCGCAGTTCTTCGCATGCGACCTGCAGATTTGCGGAGCGGCTCACAGCGTCCTTCATGAATACTTAACACCGCGATCTAGGCTCCGGCCACGACCTGCACCGAGTCGACACCGGAGCCGGCGGCAGCCGCCGCGCGCTCCCCTGCATGCCATGCCGCTTTAGGGAGAGAGACTCGAGATGTCTTCAGCATCCAGCACACTGGGCCGGGCTGTACGCCTTGCCCTGATCACCGCCAGCACCGGCGCCGCCACCGCCGCGATCGCACAGGACGCCGCGCCCACCGTGCTCGACCGGATTGAAGTGACCGGCTCGCGCATCCGCCAGGTCGACGTAGAGACGGCGCAGCCGGTGTTCTCCATCCACCGTGCGGACATCGAACGCCAGGGCTTCAGCTCGGTCGCCGATATCCTGCAGAACCTCACCGCCGCCGGCAGCCCGGCGCTGAGCCGCTCGAACGTGCTCAGCGCCGGTGAAAATGCCGGTGGCACGTACATCGACATGCGCAACCTGGGCGCGCAGCGCACCCTGGTGCTGATCAACGGCAAGCGCCTGGGCATCACCACCTCCGGGTACCAGGACATTTCCAGCGTGCCGGTCTCGGCGATCGAACGCATGGAAGTGCTCAAGGACGGCGCCTCGGCGATCTACGGCTCCGATGCGATGGCCGGCGTGATCAACATCATCACCCGCAGCAACGTCGACGGCGTCACGGCGAACGTCTATCACGGTCAATACAGCCAGGGCGATGGCGCGCGCGACCGCTTCGATGTAGTGGCCGGCTGGTCCAACGAGCGCGCCTCGCTGACGTTCTCGGCCGAGCACACCGAAGAGCAAGCCGTGTGGGCGCGCGACCGGTGGTTCAGCCGTTTCCCCAGCACCAGCCGTCATCCGGATGATGGCTGGACCCAGGTCAGCCAATGGGGCCAGATCAACGGGCTGAAGGGCCCGGGCTGCACGGCCAAGGGCGGCTGCAATTATTCGCTGGACCGCGGCACCGATCCGACCAACCCGGCCAACTACCACCTCAGCGATCTGACCCCGTTCACCGGCGATGTCAGCAACGCCCAGGAGCAGATGCACCTGATCAGCCCGCTCAAGCGCGATTCGCTGTTCCTGGATGGCCGCCTGGATCTGACCGACGACATCCGCCTGACCACGCAGCTGGGCTACAACAAGCGCAGTTCGTCGCGCCAGATAGCCGGCTATCCGCTGCAGTCGGCGACGGCCGGGATCGGTGCGATGTCGATCGACAGCTGGTTCAATCCGTTCGGCAATCACCATGGCTATGAAACGCCCACTGACATCGCCTGGAACCGTCGCACCTGGGAAGTCCCCCGGGTCAGCACCAGCGACCTGACCACCTGGCGCGCCGTTGCCGCGCTGGAGGGCAGCATCGAAGTGGGTGAGCGCTACTTCGACTGGGAAGTGGGCTACCAGTACAACCGCAGCGAACTGCTGCAGGTTGCCACCGGCAATCTGCACAAGGAACGGGTCAAGAATGCCATCGGGCCTTCGTACTACAACCCGGCCACGGGCAAGGTTGAATGCGGTACCGCCGCAGCGCCCATCGCCGGGTGCCAGGTGTGGAATCCGCTGGCGCCGTACGGCAGCAATGACCCGTACGGGCTGACCGGCAATCAGGCGCTGATCGACTACCTGTTCCCGCTGGAAACCACGCGCGGGAAGACCACCACACGCAACGCCTTCGCCAGCATCGCCGGCACGGTGATGACCCTGCCGGCCGGTGATCTGGGCTTCGCCTTCGGCATGGAATCGCGCAGGGAAGCCGGTCAGTTCACCCCCGATGCGCTGGCCCAGAGCGGTGCCACCACCAACCTGGCCGCCGGCCCGACCGGCGGGGGCTACACGGTCAACGAGGCCTACCTGGAGCTGAGCGTGCCGATCCTGGCCGACCTGCCCGGCGCTCGCGACCTCAGCCTGAGCGCGGCCACCCGGCATTCGGACTACACCACCTTCGGCACCACCCTCAACAGCAAGTTTGGTTTCAAGTGGAAGCCGATCGATCAACTGCTGGTGCGTGGCACCTGGGCACAGGGCTTCCGCGCACCGACCATCGCCGATCTGTATGGCGGCGGTTCGGAAACCTTCACCACCAACTACCGCGATCCCTGCGATACCGTGTACGGCCCCTCGGCCAGCAGTGCGGCGGTTCGCGCACGGTGTGCGAAAGACATCGCCGCTGCCGATACCTATCGCCAGCTGCGCCAGGGTGGCGAGCCGATCACCAGCAGCAGCGATCAGACCCCGGTGCCGTTCACCAACGGCTCCAATCCGGACCTGCAGCCGGAGACCTCCACCAGCCGTTCGTTGGGGCTGGTATGGAGCCCGGGCTTCGCCAGCGACCTCAACGTGGCGCTGGACTGGTGGAAGGTGCGGGTGGACAACACCATCGTCGGCGATCATCCCAACGACATGCTGCGCGACTGCTATGAACTGGGCATCGACGCACGCTGCACCGGCTTCAAGCGCGACCCGGTCACCGGCATCGTCAATGAGCTGAACTACGGCAAGCGCAACTCCGGGTTCCTGGAAACCGAGGGCTACGACCTGGAGATGAGCCATCGGCTGGCCGTCGCCGGTGGCAGATTGAGCACGACCTGGTCGACGACGTATGTCAGTTCCTACCTGGAGCGCACGACCAACGACAGCGATATCGTGCCGACCCCCAACAACGGCATCGGCAGCGGCTTCCGGGTGCGCTCCAACCTCACCGTGGGCTGGGAATCGGGCGACTTCGGCGTGAGCTGGACGGCCCGCTACTACTCTGGCGTGAAGGAGCGCTGCATCAGCGCCAGGACCCGGCCGGACGAATGCTCCGATCCGGGTGTGCAGGCGCCGTGGTATGCCGGCTCGCGCGACTACAACCAGCGCGGCTCGGTCACCTTCCACGACGTGCAGTTCCGCTATGCGCTGCCGTGGGATGCGACCGTGTCGGTCGGCGCCAACAACGTGTTCGAGAAGTACGGCCCGATCATGTACACGCAACCGAACTCGGCCTTCTCCTACTACGGTGGCTACGATATCGGCCGCTTCGTCTATATGAAGTACCAGCAGCGGTTCTGATCGCGCTGCGCTGAGCGCAGGAGCCCCCACGGCCTTCGCGGCCGTGGGGGTATGGGTCCCGCGCCGGCGTCATCGCACGGTCATGCACCGGTCATGGCCGCTACATCGCCCGGCCCCAGCATGCGTGGCATACCGGAGGCCCGACATGCGCTATGCCATCGTCACCGAGACCTATCCCCCTGAAGTCAACGGCGTCGCCTTGACCGTGCAGGGACTGGAACTGGGCCTGCGCGCCGCCGGCCATCACGTGGAACTGATCCGGCCGCGCCAGCGGATCGAGGCGGAGCAGGCACAGGACACGGTGCTGGTCTCCGGCGCCAACCTGCCGCGCTACCCCGGCCTGCGCTTCGGCCTGCCGGCTCCGCAGCGGCTGGCCCGGCAATGGCAGCAGCAGCGCCCCGATGCGGTCTATATCGCCACCGAAGGCCCGCTGGGCTGGTCGGCGCTGCGCGCCGCGCGCCGGCTCGGCATCCCGGTGGCGACCGGCTTCCACACCCGCTTCGATGAATACCTGCCCGACTATGGCGTGGCGTGGCTGCAGGCGGCTGCGCTGCGCTGGATGCGCCGCTTCCACAACCAGGCCGATGCCACGCTGGTGCCCACCCGCGAGCTGCAGGCGTTCCTGGCCGGGCAAGGCTTCGACCGCGTCCGGCTGCTGGCACGCGCGGTGGACAGCAGCCAGTTCGATCCGGCACGCCGCGATCCGGCGCTGCGCGAAGAATGGGGGATCGATGGCAACGGCTTCGCGGCGATCTATGTGGGCCGGATCGCCGCTGAAAAAAACCTGGGGTTGGCGGTCAAGGCCTTCCGGCGCCTGCAGCAGGTCCGCCCGAAAGCCCGCTTCGTGTTCGTCGGCGATGGCCCGGCCCGCGCGCGGCTGGCCCATGAAAACCCCGATTTCATTTTCTGCGGGACGCAGCGTGGCGACGCGCTGGCCCGGCATTTCGCCAGCGGCGATCTGTTCCTGTTCCCCAGCCGCAGCGAGACCTTTGGCAACGTGACCCTTGAAGCAATGGCCAGCGGCCTGGCCACGCTGGCCTTCGATTACGGTGCCGCCCGCGAGCACCTGCGCACCGATGAAAACGGCGTGGCCGTGAACGAGGACGGCGAGTTCGTCACCGCCGCCGTGCAGCTGGCCGGCGACGATGCGCTGCGACAGCGGCTGGGCGCCAATGCCGCGCGCGCGATGAAGCGGCTGCATCCAGAGCACGTGGTCACCGAGTTCGAGACGCTGCTGGCCGAGCTGGCCCAGGCCCGGAGGGCACATGCCGACCACGCCGCTTGAGGCCCTGCGCGGCCATGAAACCCGCTGGTGCCGCCGGGCCAACCATTACTGCCGGCGGCGCCGGGTACGGCACGCGTTCGCCGTGGTCAGCCGGCTGGGCGATGGCATCTTCTGGTATGCGCTGATGGCCGCGCTGGTGGTGGCCGACGGTGTGGAAGGCCTGCATGCTTCGCTGCACATGGCCGCCACCGGGCTGGCCGCGCTGCTGCTGTACAAGGGCCTCAAGCGCTGGACGCGACGCCCGCGCCCGTACGCAGCCGATCTGCGGATCCGCGCCTGGGTGGCGCCGCTGGATGAGTTCTCGTTCCCCTCCGGCCACACCCTGCACGCGGTGTCCTTCACCGTGGTGGCACTGGCCTACTACCCGTGGCTGGCGCCGCTGCTGGTGCCGTTCACGGTGGCCGTCGGGCTGTCGCGGGTGGTGCTGGGGCTGCACTACCCAAGCGATGTGCTGGCCGCCACCGGCATCGCCGTGGCGCTGGCCGGGGCCAGCCTGCAGTGGCTGCCGTTGCCGGTCTGAGCGCTCTTGCACGGACGCGCGACAAAGCCGCGTTTTACAATGGCGGCATGACCACGCTGTTCATCTCCGATCTGCACCTGGACCCGAGTCGTCCAGCCATCACCGACCTGTTCCTGGCGTTCCTGCGCGATGAAGCGCACCAGGCCGACGCGCTGTACATCCTGGGCGACCTGTTCGAAGCCTGGATCGGCGATGACACGCCCTCGCCGGCCGCCGATGCCGTGGCCGAGGCACTGCACGCGGTGGCCGATGCCGGGGTGCCGGTGTACTTCATCCGCGGCAACCGCGATTTCCTGGTCGGCGATGCCTATGCCGGGCGCGCCGGGTTCCGGATCCTGCCCGATCCCAGCGTCATCGATCTGTACGGCCGCGCCGTGCTACTGCAGCACGGCGACCTGCTGTGCACCGACGATGTCGCCTACCAGCAGTTCCGCGCACAGACCCGCGACCCGGTGTTCAAGGCCCAGTTCCTGGCACAGCCGCTGGCCGCGCGCATCGCCTTCGCGCAGAAGGCCCGCGATGCCAGCCAGGCCCGGCAATCGGAAATGAAACAGGGCGATCGTGCCCAGTTCGAAACCGTCACCGATGTCGCCCCGGCCGAAGTGGAGGCTACCTTCGCACGCTACGGGGTGCAGACGATGATCCACGGGCATACTCATCGCCCGGCGATCCACACCCTCGACATCGGCGGTCACGACTGCACCCGCATCGTGCTGGGCGACTGGTACGAGCAGGGCTCGGTGCTGCGCGTGACCGCGGCCGGCTGGACGCTGGACACGCTGGCGCGCTGAAGCGCGGACGCCTGCGGCCGCCGCCGGCGGCCGCAGGGCCGGGCGGCTCAGCGGAAGGCCGCCACCGCCGCCTTGGTGTTGACCAGCACCCGCTGGTTGTCGGCACTGGTGGCGATCCCCATCGGGATGCCGTTGTAGCTGATGTTCGGGTTGGACCAGTAGTTCAGGCGCGGGCAGCCCCGGGTGCAGTCGTAGGCCATGATCGTGCGCCAGCCGGTACCGCTGGACGGTTCGTAGCGGTACCCGTGTCCATACGCATAGGGCGCGGTGGACGGATCGGAGGCGATGTCGTGCCGCGCGCTCTGGAGATGACCGATCTCATGCGCGAAGGAGTAATACCCGGTCGCGCAGTCCCAGTGCACGGCGGCGAAGGCCGTGCTGGCGGTGGAGCCGATCCCCGAGGCCAGGCCACAGGAACTGGCGTTGTTGATCACCAGCACGGCGACATCGGCGCGGGTGCTGTCGCGGCTGGCATGGATGCTGTCCATGTAGCCGTCGCTGGTCTGGCGGAAACGCGCCAGATCGGTGGAGAAGCTGCCCGATTGCGTATAGCTGGTGGTCTCGTACCCGGCCAGCTGCAGGGTGATGCCGACGTTGCTGTTGGCATAGCCCTGGTTGGATTCGGCCACGGCCAGCTGCACCAGCGACTGCATGTTGCCGCCGTAGGCCGCCACCGCCTGGTTGGTGGCCACCACCAGCACGCGGATCGTGGCCGGCGTCCCCGACGATGCCGCGGCGATGCCGGCACGGTCGCTCACCGGCATGCTGACCGTGGGCAGGTGGTTGTAGTCGGCCGGGTGGTCGGCCGGCATCCGGGTTTCATCCACTTCCACCAGCACGTGGCGGCCATCGTCCAGCGGGCGCAGGCGATACAGCTGGCCGTTGCTGCGGATCGAGCCGGTGACCGTCGCGCCGTTGCGCACCAGGATCACCGCGTTCAACGGATCCGGCGCGCCGCTCTTGAGCAGCCGTGCACCGGCGCGGGTGCCGATCTGGCCGTACCAGATGCTGCCGCCCCCGGCGAGCGCTTCCACCTTGCTCTGCAGGGCCTGCACCGGCTGCCCGAGCAGCTCGAATTCCAGGTGTTTCTGGTCCGGCCCGACCGCGGCCGCATCCACCCGCACTTCCTGCACGGTGGTGGTCGAGGGCGCCGCCAGCACCCCCTGCAACGCCGGCTGCGCGCCGGCCCCGGCACGGGTCAGCACGGTCACCGGCTCGAACAACGGGGCCGCACCGGCAGCGCCGGCGCAGGCCAGGCACAACGCGATCACACCTGCAGTTCTGCTCATCGATCTGGACATCATGTCGCCTCTCTATGAGTACATCGGAGTGGAAGTCGTGGTCGCGGCACGGCCCCTGACGCCCCGCGTCCCCATATGGCGCCTGCCGAACGCGTGAATTCAATTGTTTTCGGAAATGGATTTCCCGAACTGTGATCGGCAACATCGCGGTTCAGCGATGTCGCGGCGGCCGTGCCCGGCCTCTGCCCCGCCCTCCGCCGCCGCGCCGATTCCGCGCTACGCTTGGCAGGCACCATCCAGGGACAGGGGACGACATGGCCGGGCAGCCCACGCCAGAGACGAGCACGGCAGTCACGCTGCATATCGGGCTGTTCTTCGATGGCACCCGCAACAATGCGCAGAACCTGCAGCGCACCACGCCCCCGGCCGGCAGCACCGCACCGGCACCGCGGCTGCCCGCGCCCGCCGCCGATGACGCCTCGCCCTATCAGAGCCGGGTGACCAGCAGCTACAGCAACGGGCTGACCAACATCGCGCACCTGCACGCGCTGTATCCCGACGACCGCACGCCGTCCGGCGACCGCCCGGCGACGTCGTTGTCGCTTGCGATCTACATCGAAGGCGTCGGCACCCGCACCGGCGAGGCCGATGACCTGATGGGGCTGGCCTTCGGCATCGGCCGCACCGGCATCCGCGCCAAGCGCCGCCGCGCGCTGGACCAGCTGCTGCCCGAGGCGCTGCGCGCGCTGGCACGGCAGCATCCCGGCCAGCCGGTGGCGGCCCTGCGCGTGGATCTGTTCGGCTACTCGCGGGGCGCGGCCAGTGCGCGCGATGCGGTGAACGTGCTCACGGCGCCGACGGCCGCGGCCTGGCTGCGCGAGCAGCTGGTGCGCGCCGGGCTGGTGCCGCTGGACGGCTTCCCCGGCACCGCGCGCGTGGTGCGGTTCGTCGGGCTGCTCGATACGGTGGTGGCGATCGGCCGCCAGCAGCATCAGGAACGGCCCCAGGTCCGGCTCGCGGCGGACTGCGCCGACCGCGTCGTGCAGCTGGTCGCGCGCGATGAACACCGTGAACATTTCGCGCTGACCCGCGTGGCGCCGGAGCACGAGGAAATCGCGCTGCCCGGCGTGCACGCCAACATCGGCGGCGGCTATGACCAACGCATCGAAGGTCCCAAGCTGCTGACCCGCCCGCAGGGAGAATTGCTGCGCGACAGCGGGCTGGCGATGGGCGCGGTGCCGTCGCTGGCGGTGCTGCGCGATACGGGGGTGTACCGGCAGGCCCAGCGCGACTGCGCACACTGGCAGGCCGCGCTGGGGCTCGGCGAGGAGGCGATCCGGGTCGATGCGTGGCATCACTGGCAGCAGCAGCGCCGTGCCGGCAGCCGCAGCGTGCTGCCCACGCCCACGCTGTCCGTGTATGCGACCGTGGTGCTGCGCCGGCCGATCGACCCGCGCTATGCGTTCATCGCACTGCGTCTGCTGCACCAGCGCGCCGCCGCGGCTGGCGTGCGCTGGCGCGCCTCACCCGACAGCGTGGCCGCCCTGGCACTGCCGGCCGCGCTGAATCCGATCGCCGCGCGGCTGCTGGCCGGGCAGGCGCTGGATGCGGCGCAGGAGACGCTGCTGCGCCAGCACTACCTGATGCAGTCGGCGCACTGGAATTTCGATGCGCTGGGCGATACCGCGCTGCTGTACGCCGCCGATGACGCCAGCCGCGAGCTGCCCTACCGGCCCGGTCCCGGGCTGTTCTACGTCAACCGCCCCACCGCCGATGCTCAGCGGGTGGTGCTGGCCAACACCTGACCGCGCAGTTCGGTCTGCTCGATCAGCTCGGCCAGTTCTTCCTCGTCGAAACCGGCCAGCAGGCGCGCCTCCAGGTTGAAAGGCCCGTACAGGAAACCCCCGGCGTACTCGCGCAGCAGGGCCATGAACCGCGGGCGGGGTTCGACCCCTTCGCGCGTGCAGTACCAGCGGTACCAGCGCGAGCCGGCGGCCACGTGGGCCACCTCTTCGCGCAGGATGATCTCCAGCACATCGGCGGTGGCATGGTCGCCGCCGGCGCGCAGCTTCACGATCATGCCCGGGGTGACATCCAGCCCGCGCGCTTCGAGCACGCGCGGCACCAGTGCCATCCGGGCGAGGCCGTCGTGCGCGGTTTTCTCGCACATTTCCCACAGGCCGTTGTGCGCGTCGAAATCGCCGTAGGCATAGCCGTTGGCCTGCAGCCGATCGTGCAGCAGCATGAAGTGGCGCGATTCGTCGTCGGCCACGGCCACCCAATCGGCATGGAACGAGGTCGGCAGGCCGCGGAAGCGGTACACCGCATCCCAGGCCAGGTCGATCGCGTTGAGTTCGATATGCGCGATGGCGTGCACGAAGGCGGCACGCCCTTCCACACTGCCCAGGCCACGCCGCGGCAGATCGCGCGGGTGGACCAGCGTGGGCTTGGCCGGACGGCCCGGCATCCGGATCGGCTCCGGTGCCGGCGCATCGGCCGGCACCTTCAGCCGGCCGGCGCGGAACTGCACGGCGTAGTGCTGGGTCAGGGCCACCTTGCGCAGTGGATCCGGCTCGGCCAGGCACTGCTGCGCGGCCTGCAGCAGATCGCCGGCCGCGGTGTCCAGCGTGTCACTCATGCCCTGCCCTCAGGCGCGGCGCTTGTGCTTGGCATCGTCCGAACGCAGCTGCTGGATGCGCTCGAAATAGCCCGGCTCGATACCGGTCGGGTAGACGCCGTTGAAGCACGAGGAATCGAACGACTTCAGCTCCGGGTTGCCTTCGCTCACCGCCGCTTCCATGTCCTCGATGTCCTGGTAGATCAGCCAGTCGCAGCCCAGGTGCTTTTCGATTTCTTCGATGCTTCGGTTGTGCGCGACCAGTTCTTCGGCCGCCGGCATGTCGATGCCGTAGATGTTGGGGTAGCGCACCGGCGGCGCGGCGCTGGCCAGGTAGACCTTGCGCGCGCCGGCGTCGCGCGCCATCTGCACGATCTGCTGGCTGGTGGTGCCGCGCACGATCGAGTCGTCCACCAGCAGCACCACGCGGTTGCGGAACTCCAGGTGGATCGGGTTGAGCTTGCGGCGTACCGATTTCACCCGCTCACCCTGGCCCGGCATGATGAAGGTGCGGCCGATGTAGCGGTTCTTGATGAAGCCTTCGCGGTACTTCACCCCGAGCGTGTTGGAAATCTCCAGCGCGGCATCGCGCGAGGTATCCGGGATCGGGATGATGGTGTCGATGTCGTGGTCCGGGCGCAGGCGCAGGATCTTCTCGCCCAGCTTGATGCCCATGCGCATGCGCGCCTTGTGCACCGACACGTTGTCGATCATCGAGTCCGGGCGCGCGAAGTACACGTACTCGAAGATGCACGGGCTGTGCTCGACCGGCTCGGCGCAGACTTCGGAGAACAGCTCGCCGCGCGCGGTGATGACCAGCGCTTCGCCCGGGCGCACATCGCGCACGCGCTGGAAGCCGAGCACGTCCAGGGCAGCCGATTCGGAGGCCACGATGTATTCATCGCCTTCGGCGTGGGCGCGCTTGCCCAGCACCAGCGGGCGGATGCCGTGCGGATCGCGGAAGGCGACCAGGCCCAGGCCCAGCACCACGCTGATCACCGCATAGCCGCCCTTGACCCGGCGGTGCACGGCGGCCACGGCGCGGATCGCCGCTTCCGGGGTCAGCTGGCGCTGCGCGTCCAGTTCGAAGGCGAACACGTTCAGCAGCACTTCGCTGTCCGAATCGGTATTGACGTTGCGGCGGTCCTGTTCGAACACCTGCTGGCGCAGGGCCTCGGTATTGATCAGGTTGCCGTTGTGGGCCAGCGCGATGCCGTACGGGGAGTTCACGTAGAACGGCTGCGCCTCGTCCATGCCTTCCGAACCGGCGGTGGGATAGCGCACGTGCGCGATGCCGACGCGGCCTTCCAGGGTGGACATGCGCTTGGCATCGAACACATCGCGCACCAGGCCGTTGGCCTTCTGCACGCGCAGGCGGGTGCCATCGGCGGTGGCGATGCCTGCCGCGTCCTGGCCGCGATGCTGCAGGACGGTCAGGCCGTCATACAACTGCCCGGCGACGTTCTGGTTGCCGACGATTCCGACGATGCCACACATGGTGCGAATCTCCGCTGGGCTGCGCCCATTTACTGTGAAGGTGGCCGTGCCTGGCCGGGGGAACCGCTCCGTGCCGGATCGGTGGGATCCGGGCGCACGAGCGCCGGATCGATGTT
>Ga0308171_1000271_pt1 | contig 139218 bp, 121 predicted proteins | sample PhyGR1_FD_202135 | JGI IMG/M metagenome (GOLD analysis project Ga0308171, IMG submission 202135) | Phyllosphere microbial communities from UC Gill Tract Community Farm, Albany, California, United States - DLSLSG.R1 | ecosystem: Host-associated > Plants > Phyllosphere > Unclassified | place... | reverse complement strand
AGTTTTTCGCGAGAAACTCGTTTAGCTTCAAACACTTGACTCGCTGCGATCTCTCGTAGCGGGAGGCGAATCATACAGCACTCGAAGATGCTGTCAACTGCCTTTTTCACCGCTGCCGATCAGGTGACCGAAGCCCTTCACGCCTTGCCGAAATCGCTTAACTCATTGATTAACAAGAAGTTTTGCGTTCCGTTTGCTGCGGAAGTGGGGCGCATTATAAGGGGATCTGAGAGGGCGTCAACCTTTTATTTCAGTTATTTGAAAGATCCTCGGCGCAGACCTTATATAGGCCACCAAGTGCCTGCCTCAAACTCTGCTGCGCCTACAAGATCGAGCGCTGCCCGCGCGGCGCTTCGCGGGCAAGCCCGCTCCCACAGTTTGTTTCTGGCCAGTGAGTCCTGTGGCATTTTCGCGCGCCCCCTTTGGCGCACGGCGCGGTACCGAGTCGTACACACCAGGCGGTCGCGCGCCTGTGGCACAGGCATAACTGGCCCGAAACAAATGTAGGGGCGGCGGTTCGGCGCTCCGACTTGCCCGCGAAGCGCCGCGCGGGCGGCGCTCGATTTTAAGGGTGCCAGAAACCCCAAGGCAGGCACCTTGCAGTCACCCATTAATCCAAACCAGGCCTCACCCACCCCACAAACCAAAACGGGGAGGCCTGTCGGCCTCCCCGCTTCTCACATCACCACAAGCTTACAAGCTCGGGAACGCAAACTGCGACGCTTCATGGCTCTTGCGCTGCGGCCAACGCTGGGTAATCGCCTTACGACGGGTATAGAAGCGCACCCCATCCGGCCCATAGGCGTGCAGGTCACCAAACAGCGAACGCTTCCAGCCGCCAAAGCTGTGATAGCTCACCGGCACTGGCAGCGGCACGTTCACCCCTACCATGCCCACTTCAATCTCATCACAGAACAAACGCGCCGCTTCACCGTCACGGGTGAAGATGCAAGTGCCGTTGCCGTATTCGTGATCGTTGATGAGCTGCATCGCCTCTTCCAGGCTCTGCACTCGTACCACACACAGCACCGGCCCGAAGATCTCCTCTTTATAGATGCGCATCTCCGGAGTGACGTTGTCGAACAGCGTCCCCCCAACGAAGTAACCGTCTTCATTGCCCGCAACGCGGAAACCACGGCCATCCACCACCAGCTTGGCACCCGCAGCCACGCCATCGTCGATATAGCCTACGACCTTGTCACGTGCAGCGGCAGTGACCAACGGCCCCATGTCCAGCCCGCAAGAAGTGCCGGCACCAATCTTCAGCGCCTTGATCTGTGGCTCCAGCTTGGCGATCAGCGCATCGGCAACCTGGTCGCCCACGCACACCGCCACCGAGATCGCCATGCAGCGCTCGCCGCACGAACCATAGGCCGCACCCATCAGGGCGCTCACCGCATTGTCCAGCTCGGCATCGGGCATCAGCACCGCATGGTTCTTCGCACCACCCAACGCCTGCACACGCTTGCCGCGCTTGGTGCCTTCGGCATAGATGTATTCTGCGATCGGTGTCGAACCCACGAAGCTCAGAGCCTTGACTTCCGGTGCTTCGATCAGCGCATCCACCGCTTCCTTGTCGCCGTGCACCACATTGAGGATGCCCTTGGGCAGGCCGGCCTCCAGCAGAAGTTGGGCAATGAACAGGGTCGAGCTCGGGTCACGCTCCGACGGTTTGAGGATGAACGCATTGCCACAGACGATCGCCAGTGGGTACATCCACAGCGGCACCATCGCCGGGAAGTTGAACGGGGTAATGCCAGCCACCACGCCCAGCGGCTGGAAGTCGGACCAGGCATCGATGTTTGGGCCGACGTTGCGGCTGTACTCGCCCTTAAGAATTTCGGGCGCAGCACAGGCGAACTCGACGTTCTCGATACCACGCTTCAGTTCGCCGGCGGCATCCTCGAGGGTCTTGCCGTGCTCTTCGCTGATCATCTGCGAAATGCGCGCCTCGTTCTGCTCCAGCAATTGCTTGAAGCGGAACATCACCTGGGCGCGCTTGGCCGGGGGCGTGTTGCGCCAGGCCGGGAATGCGGCCTTGGCCGAGTCGATGGCTTCCTGGATGGTGGCGCGGCTGGCGAGTTCGACCTTGCGCGTAGCCTGGCCGGTCGACGGGTTGAAGACATCGGCGGTGCGACCGCCCTTGGAAACCAGCTCACCATTGATCAGGTGCTGAACGATGCTCATGCAGAACTCCAGATAAAGAAGGTTGGAACAGGCGCGCTCAGGCGCCTGTCGTCAGCGTCGGAAAGATCAGTCGATCTGGTTCAGGGCTTCGCCTACCGCGTCGAACAGGCGATCCAGTTCCTGCGGCTTGGTGTTGAAGGTTGGGCCGAACTGCAGGGTGTCACCCCCGAAGCGGACATAGAAGCCGGCCTTCCACAGTTTCATGGCCGCCTCGTATGGACGCACGATCGCATCGCCATCGCGCGCTGCGATCTGGATCGCGCCAGCCAGGCCGTAGTTACGGATGTCGATGACATTCTTGGTGCCCTTGACGCCGTGCAGCAGGTTCTCGAAGTGCGGCGCCAGTTCGGCGGCGGATTGCACCAGGTTTTCCTTCTGCAGCAGGTCCAGCGCAGCGATACCGGCAGCGCAGGCCACAGGGTGAGCCGAATAGGTGTAGCCATGGGGGAATTCCACGGCGTACTCCGGCGTCGGTTGGTTCATGAAGGTCTGGTAGATCTCGCTGCTGGCGATCACCGCCCCCATCGGGATGGCACCGTTGGTCACCTGCTTGGCGATGCACATCAGATCCGGAGTGACGCCGAAGGCTTCGGAGCCGGTCATCGCACCCATACGACCGAAGCCTGTGATCACTTCGTCGAAGATCAGCAGGATGTTGTGCTGGGTGCAGATTTCACGCAGACGCTTCAGATAACCCTTCGGCGGAGGCAGCACGCCAGCGGAGCCGGCCAGCGGCTCGACGATCACAGCGGCGATGTTCGAAGCGTCATGCAATTCGATCAGCTTGAGCATCTCGTCGGCCAGGGCGATACCGCCCTCTTCCGGCATGCCGCGGGAGAAAGCGTTCACCGGAAGCACGGTGTGAGGCAGATGGTCGACATCCAGCAGTTGGCCGAACATCTTGCGGTTGCCATTGACCCCACCCAGGCTGGTGCCAGCGATGTTCACGCCGTGGTAACCACGGGCACGACCGATGATCTTGGTCTTGGTTGCCTGGCCTTTCAGGCGCCAGTAGGCACGCACCATCTTCAGCGCGGTGTCGGCGCACTCGGAGCCGGAGTTGGTATAGAAGACATGGTTGAGGTCGCCCGGCGTCAGCTCGGCGATCTTCTCGGCCAGCTGGAACGACAGCGGATGGCCGAACTGGAAGGCCGGCGAATAATCCAGTGTGCTCAGCTGGCGCGTCACCGCGTCGGTGATTTCCTTGCGGGTATGCCCAGCGCCGCAGGTCCACAGGCCCGACAGTGCGTCGAAGATCTTGCGCCCCTTGTCGTCAACCAGGTGATTGCCTTCGGCGGCCACGATCAGGCGTGGATCACGCTGGAAGTTGCGGTTGGCGGTGTAGGGCATCCAGTGAGCATCCAGCTTGAGCTGGCTGGCCAGGCCGGACGGGGCGGTTTCGGGCATGTTCATCGGCGGTTCCTCGGAAGACGACTAGGCAACGATGGCTGTTGTTGCAGCTAAATTGTCACGGGGATAAAGTCTGAAAAAGCCAACATTTCTAATCTTCAGTTAGCAGCGGACTAAACTTATGAGTCGTCGCCCCGATCCTCTCGCGCAAGTCAGCGATTTCGATATTCGTCTGCTGAAGATTTACCGCAGTGTCGTCGAGTGCGGCGGCTTTTCGGCGGCGGAAAACGTACTGGGTATCGGACGCTCGGCCATCAGCCAGCAGATGAACGACCTGGAACAGCGCCTGGGCTTGCGCTTGTGCCAGCGTGGCCGGGCAGGCTTTTCGCTCACCGAAGAAGGCCGCGAGGTCTACCAATCGGCGCTGCAACTGCTCAGCGCCCTTGAGAGCTTTCGCACCGAGGTCAACGGACTGCACCAGCACCTGCGTGGCGAACTCAATATCGGCCTGACCGACAATCTGGTTACCTTGCCTCACATGCGCATCACCCACGCGCTGGCTGAGCTCAAGGATCGTGGGCCGGATGTGCGCATCCAGATTCGCATGATCGCCCCGAGCCAGGTCGAACAAGGGGTGCTGGACGGCAGCCTGCATGTCGGCGTGGTGCCGCAGACCAGTCCGCTCTCGGGCCTGGAATACCAGCCCTTGTACAGCGAACGTTCATTGCTCTACTGCGCAGTCGGCCACCCCCTGTTCTATGCCGAGGATCAGAAAATCGACGATCAGCGCCTCAACAGCCAGGAAGCCATCGCTCCGACCTTCCGTTTGCCAGCCGACATCCAGGCGCACTACCAGGCACTGAACTGCACTGCCAGCGCCTCGGACCGCGAGGGCATGGCCTTTCTCATCCTCACCGGGCGCTACATCGGCTACCTGCCCGATCACTACGCCATGTTCTGGGTCCAGCAGGGCCGCCTGCGGGCACTGAAACCGACGCAACGCTTCTATGACCTGAGCCTGAGCTGGGTGACGCGCAAGGGACGGCGTCCGAATCTGGTGCTGGAAAGTTTTCTCGAAAGCCTTGCGGCAACGCGCTAATGCTTGTCACTTCGGCACAGGCAGGTAATCTGTCCGACATCCGTTGCCCACAGACCCCGTACGGAAACGTCCATGACCTTTGAAGTCCCTGCGCATCGCCTCTCCGCCTCGGGCAAGCCCGCCGGCCGCATTCGCCAAAAGAACGAACAGGCCATCATCCAGGCCGCCGAGGACGAATTCGCCCGTCATGGCTTCAAGGGCACCAGCATGAACACCATCGCGCTGAAGGCCAACCTGCCCAAAGCCAACCTGCACTACTACTTCACCAACAAGCTCGGCCTTTATATTGCCGTGCTCAGTAACATCATCGAATTGTGGGACAGCACCTTCAACGCCTTGAGCGTCGAGGACGACCCAGCCGTGGCGTTGAGCCAGTACATTCGCACCAAGATGGAGTTCTCCCGGCGCAACCCGCAGGCATCTCGGATCTTCGCCATGGAAGTGATCAGCGGCGGCCAGTGCCTGAGCGAATACTTCAGCGCCGACTACCGCGAGTGGTTCCGCGGGCGCGCCGCAGTGTTCCAGGCCTGGATCGAGGCCGGCAAGATGGACCGGGTAGACCCTGTGCACCTGATCTTCCTGCTCTGGGGCAGTACCCAGCACTACGCCGACTTCGCCACCCAGATCTGCCAGGTCACCGGCCGCAGCCGCCTGACCAAGCAGGACATGGAAGACGCCAGCAACAACCTTATCCACATCATTCTCAAAGGCTGCGGCATCACCCCGCCCGCGTGACCCGGACCTATGCCCTCTACCCTGCTTGAGCTCTGCGAGTTCCGCGAAGACATCCGCAAGAGCCGCTTCATCACCCTCGCCGGCCCTGTCAGCAGTGCCGCCGAGGCGATGAGCTTCATCGAACGTCACAGCGACCTGGGCGCTACCCACAATTGCTGGGCCTGGAAAATAGGCGCGCAATACCGCAGCAGCGATGATGGCGAGCCGGGCGGCACCGCCGGACGTCCAATTCTTGCGGCGATCGAAGCCCAGGACTGCGATCAGGTGGTGGTGCTGGTCATCCGCTGGTATGGCGGTATCCAGCTCGGCACCGGAGGCCTGGCCCGTGCCTATGGCGGGGGTGCCAACAAGTGCTTGCAACAGGCGCCGAAACGGCTGCTGGTACAGCGCAGCGAATTCACCTGCAGTTGCACGTTCAGCGAACTGGCCTTGCTCAAGCTGCGCCTGGCCGAGGCCGACGGGCTGGTGCTGGACGAACAGTTCACGGCAAACGGCGTCGATCTACTCCTGGCGCTGGGCGAAGAGCACGTACAGACCTTCCAGCAGCAATTGTCCGACCTCAGCCGTGGCCGGATTCGTCTGGAGCCTCGCTGAAAGGTGCCCACAACTGCTGTGGGCCTGCCTGTGGATAAGCTTGGGGCATTCTTTGGCAAGCCTTGCCACGTATGGCTTTCAGCCGATTGAGCATATTTTGATCACTGTTTGATGACACCCGCAAACGACTGAAACCCGGAGAGTTATCCCCATCGCCCGGCTTTCACGAGCTTTCCCGCCGCCCACGTGCTTGCACACAATAACTGTGGAACAGCCTGTGGATAACCCGTGCGCCAACAGGCAGGGCGCCCACCAGCACACGGCGCGGCGCGTCTGATCATTTTTTGTACAAACGCAACGCAGGCGAGTCGCCCCCGCCTGGAGTATCCTCGATACCCTTCTTCAAGCGACCTCGGAGCATCCACATGTCCACAAGCAAAAACGCCCTCATCATCGGCGCCTCCCGCGGATTGGGACTGGGCTTGGCACAACGTCTGCGTGAAGACGGCTGGAACGTGACAGCCACCGTGCGCGATGCAAGCAAGCCGGGTGCCCTAAAAGATGTCGCAGGTGTGCGCATCGAATCCCTGGAAATGAACGATACCGCCTTGCTCGACGACCTCAAGCAGCGTGTGCAAGGCGAGATTTTCGACCTGGTCTTCGTCAATGCCGGAGTCATGGGACCGTTGCCACAAGACCTGGAAACCGTGCAAGACACGCAGATCGGCGACCTGTTCATGACCAATGCCGTTGCGCCCATCCGTGTGGCGCGTCGCCTGGTCGGGCAGATCCGCGAAAACACCGGGGTGCTGGCGTTCATGAGCTCGGGCCTGGGTAGCGTGACCAGCCCTGATGGCAACGAGATCTGCCTGTACAAGGCCAGCAAGGCCGCGCTCAACTCGATGATCAACAGCTTCGTGGTTGAGTTGCAGCGTTCCGACCTGAGCGTGCTGGCCATGCACCCAGGCTGGGTGAAGACCGACATGGGCGGCGAGAACGCGGAAATCGACGTGTTCACCAGCACACGCGGCATGCTCGACCGGATCAACGAGCAAAGCGGCCAGGGCGGCCTGCGCTTTATCAACTACAAGGGTGACGCCCTGACCTGGTGAATTGAAAGCCACGTGGCGAGGCAGTAGACTCGATGCCTCGCCTCGCGGCGGACCTGGATCAGCAGACAGGGCAACACTGAGCTGGCTAACCCTGAACCCACTTTCAGAGGAGCCGGCACCATGCCTGCGACCCGTATCTGGTTGAAATCCCCCCTTGCCATCTTCACTGCCAACGGTACCGATGCCCGCGGTGGCCTGGTCATTGAAAACGGCCGCATCAGCCAACTGCTCGCCCTCGGCGAACAGCCCGACACCGCCTGTGACCAAGTGTTCGATGCCCGTGAGCACGTTGTGCTGCCAGGTCTGATCAACACTCACCACCACTTCTACCAGACCCTCACCCGCGCATGGGCTCCTGTGGTCAACCAACCACTGTTTCCCTGGCTCAAGACCCTCTACCCGGTGTGGGCACGGCTAACCCCGGCCAAACTGGCGCTCGCCAGCGAGGTTGCACTGGCCGAACTGCTGCTGTCGGGTTGCACCACCGCCGCCGATCACCATTACCTGTTCCCGGAAGGTCTGGACCACGCCATCGACGTACAGGTAGAGGTCGTACGCAAGCTCGGCATGCGCGCCATGCTGACCCGCGGCTCGATGAGCCTGGGTGAAGCGGACGGCGGCTTGCCCCCGCAGCAGACAGTGCAACAAGGCGAAGTGATCCTGGCCGACAGTCAGCGACTTATCCACAGTTATCATGAGCGTGGCGAAGGTGCGCGCATCCAGATAGCCTTGGCGCCCTGCTCACCCTTCTCGGTCACGCCTGAGATCATGCGCGCCAGCGCCAGCCTGGCCGAAGAGCTGGACGTGCGCCTGCATACCCACCTGGCCGAAACACTCGATGAGGAAGACTTCTGCCTGCAGCGCTTCGGCCTGCGCACCGTGGACTATCTGGACAGTGTCGGCTGGCTCGGCCCACGCACCTGGCTGGCCCATGGTATCCATTTCAACCCCGACGAAATCACGCGCCTGGGCGCTGCCGGCACCGGCATCTGCCATTGCCCGAGCTCGAACATGCGCCTGGCCTCGGGAATCTGCCCGACCATCGAGCTCGAAGCGGCCGGGGCCGCAGTCGGCCTGGGTGTAGACGGCTCGGCGTCCAACGATGCCTCGAACATGATCCTCGAAGCGCGCCAGGCCCTCTACCTGCAACGCCTGCGCTACGGCGCCGAGCAGATCACGCCCGAGCGCGCGCTGGGCTGGGCAACCCGTGGCTCGGCGCAACTGCTGGGCCGTAGCGACATTGGGGAGCTGGCGGTGGGCAAGCAGGCGGACCTGGCGTTGTTCAAGCTCGACGAACTGCGTTTCTCCGGAAGCCACGATCCGCTGTCGGCGCTGCTGCTGTGCGCGGCGGACCGGGCTGACCGAGTCATGGTCGGCGGACACTGGCGCGTGATCGATGGCCAGATCGAGGGACTCGATGTCCAGGGCCTGATCGCCGACCATCGTCAGGCGGCAGCCGCACTGATCGCCGGTTGAAGCACAGCGGGGCTGTCGGTCAGCCCCGCCCTACCGAATAGCGCATAGCCCTGTAGAATGTCGGCCAACCGTACCTGATTCGAGAACACACCCTATGTATGACTGGCTCAATGCCTTGCCCAAGGCCGAACTGCATATGCACCTGGAAGGTTCGCTGGAGCCGGAACTGCTGTTCGCCCTGGCCGAACGCAACAAGGTCGCCCTGCCCTGGGCCGACGTGGAGACGCTGCGCAGCGCCTACGCGTTCAACAACCTGCAGGAGTTTCTCGACCTCTACTACCAGGGCGCTGATGTACTGCGCACCGAGCAGGACTTCTACGACCTGACCTGGGCCTACCTGCAACGCTGCAAGGCGCAGAACGTCATTCACACCGAACCCTTTTTCGACCCACAGACCCATACCGACAGGGGTATCCCCTTCGAGGTGGTGCTCGGCGGCATCAACCAGGCGCTCAAGGATGGTCGCGAGCAGTTGGGTATCAGCAGCGGCCTGATCCTGAGCTTCCTGCGCCACCTCAGCGAGGCGGAGGCCGAGAAGACCCTCGACCAGGCCCTGCCATTCCGCGATGCCTTCATTGCCGTGGGCCTGGACAGCTCGGAGAAAGGCCATCCACCAAGCAAGTTCCAGCGCGTCTTCGACCGAGCCCGCAACGAAGGCCTGGTCGCCGTTGCCCACGCCGGCGAGGAAGGGCCGCCCGAGTACATCTGGGAAGCCCTCGACCTGCTGAAAATCAAGCGCATTGACCACGGCGTGCGAGCTATCGAAGATGAGCGGCTGATGCAACGCATCATCGACGAGCAGATTCCGCTGACCGTCTGCCCGCTGTCGAACACCAAGCTCTGCGTGTTCGATCATATGAGCCAGCACAACATCCTCGACATGCTCGAGCGTGGGGTCAAAGTCACGGTGAACTCCGATGATCCGGCCTACTTCGGCGGATATGTCACGGAAAACTTCCACGCCTTGTACCAGCATCTGGGCATGTCCCAAGAGCAGGCAATGCGCCTGGCACAGAACAGCCTGGATGCACGTCTGGTTTGAGTGGACGAGCACAGCCGGCATTAAAGGGGCACTTCAACCCACCTGCAATGCCGGCACCCGCGCGATACGGTTGATCTCTTGAATACCCAGGGAAGAAATCTGCATCACGCGGGACCCCTCCTGCTCGCGTATCCAGCCAGACTGCATGAACAACCTGAGCATCGCTTGCCCAACACCACCGCCCAGGTGGGGGCCGTTGTCACTCCACTCGCTGCTGTGGCAGACCACACAGGCACCGCGTTGGCGCGGCGCCAGCGCATCGATGTAGACGCCAATCGCGGCCAGTTGCACACGCCCTTCCAGGCTCACGGTAGGGTGCAGGTCATTGCCCTCCAACCAACCAGCGGACACCATGCGCCGATACAGGTCTACCGCAATTTCGCCACCCAGGTGATCGCCACAACGTCGCGCCCTGCGCAACGACAGCGGCACCTGCAACGGCCTGACCGATCCCTGGCATTCGCCACGACCGCCAAGCTGCACGCTGGCCAGTGCCTCGACCGCGGCGATCACCTCGGGGGTGGCCAGTCGAAAATAGCGCTTGCGCCCACGTGCCTCGAGGCGCAGCAGGCCGGCAGCAGACAACAAGGACAAGTGCGCGCAGGCCGATGACGGCGTAACGCCAATCATGAGTGCCAACTCGTCAGCGTGCCGAGAAGATCCATCGATCAGGGCCCAGAGCATGGCACTGCGCTTGGGCTCGGCCATCAGACCGGCGATCTGACTGATACTGCTGACTGCTTTCATACTCTATCAACTCCATTGCAAGATCCGTTTTTTATCCAATGGCCATCATGGCAGTGGGACTGGCCAGAGGTTGCAGCAGATAGTGTGGGTTGCAGCCTGTCAGGCAGTGTGGGAAACACCGCCTGGTGGGGAAACCGCTCTTGGGGGCAAGTATAAGCCGCCGAAAGCCCTGTACTAGCTGGGTTTGGCCAACGTTTCGCGACACAAGACCGAGGGTAGTAGCACCCTTCACGAGATCGAAAAAAGCCCGTAAATGACGAGCGCTATCAGCATCCCCTCTAACATCCCGGACCTAGCCAGATTCCTTGCCAGATAAAGGCCACAGCAGAGGAACAATGCCGACAGTCGAGTTCCACAAGTAGGGCAAGAAAAAGCGAAGGTTCGCATCTTGGTTGAATCAGCCTTTCGTCCCTCGGGTGACCGTCAGTCAGGACGTCACCCCGGCATGTGGCGGGCAATAGGGACGGCGCTACACTGATTTCGCTCTCACCCCGACTGGAGGATGCCGCGATGAAGATTGTCGTCAGTACATCGAACCGCCACCCCAACTGCCCCTGGCAGGTACAGCTCGATCAACATGTGGTGAGTTTTCGCAGCGAGGCGGAGGCCCGGGCATTCGTCGCCGTTCTGGAGACACGCCTGAAGGCCCCTCACCCCCTCATGCAGCCTGCCTGGACTGGAGGCGTCGAGTCAGCATCGCGACATTGACCACCAGCACACCGCACAAGCTGATCACCAAGGCCATCGGCACTGCGCTGCCATCGTGCAGAACCCCCACCAGCGCTGCCGCGCCTGCGGCGACGCTGAACTGCAGGCTGCCCATCAATGCCGATGCGCTGCCGGCCCTGGCCCCCTGCCCGTTCATGGCACAGGCCGAGGCGTTGGGAATGATGCAGCCCAGGCTGGCGATGCAAACGAACAGCGGCACCAGCAATGGCCACAACTGCGTCGGACGCAGCAGCGCCACCCCCAGCAGTACCAACCCGGCAGCCAGGTAGAGCCATACCGCTCGGGCCAGCAGGAAGGCAGGGCCGCGCTTGGCCAGCAGTCGGGCGTTGACCTGGGCGCAGAGGATGAAACCGGCAGCATTGGTGCCAAACAGCCAGCCGTAATGCTCGGCCGGTACACCATAGAGCTTGATGAACACGAACGGGGAACCGGCGATATAGGCGAACATGCCGGCGATGGCGATGCCGCCCGTCAGCGCATGCCCCAGGAACACCCGATCGCCCAGCAGCCGCAGGTACTGACGCAAGGCACCCGACAGCGGCTGGCGGGGCACATGGGCTGGCAGGCTTTCCGGCAGCCCCAGGCTCACGGCCAGCAGGCAGGCGGCGCTGAACAGGCTGAGCACCAGGAAGATCGACTGCCAGCCAGACACATTGATCAGCACGCCACCGAGCATTGGCGCGAGAATCGGCGCGAGCCCCATCACCAGCATCAATTGCGAGAACGCTTTGGCTGCCCCCACCGCGTCACATTTGTCGACGACGATGGCACGCGACAACACCATGCCCGCACACCCACCCAATGCCTGGATGAACCGCGCCACCACAAGAGTGTCGAGGTCCGGGGCGTAGGCGCAGGCGAGCGACGCCAGGGTGAAAAGGCTGATACCGAACAACAGTGGCTTGCGTCGGCCGAAACGGTCGGCGATCGGACCATAGGCCAGTTGGCCAAGCGACAAACCAAGGAAATAGGCAGCCAGGGTCGTCTGGACGTGCTGTTCATCGGTGCCGAAGGCCTGGGCCATGGCAGGGAACGCGGGGAGATAGAAATCGATCGCCAATGGCGCGAAGGCCGAGAGAGCGCCGAGGATCAACAGGATGCGCAGGTTCATCGGAAATCCATAGCAGGCTAAGCAACGGGCTAGTCTAACTGCACTGGGGGTCGGCCTGGTATGAAAAGCTTTGAAACAGTTACGCCCGAAAACGGTGATACCCGCAGCAGGTACCACCGTTCATCGTCGTCAGGCCGGCTCGACCTGATAACCCTCTTCACGGATCGCCTCCAGGATCTGCTGCGCCCCGAGCTGGCTCTGCACCCGCACCTGTCTGGCGCCCAGGTCGACCTCCACCTGCGCCGTCGCATCCTGCTCCTGAACCGCACGGGTCACTGCCTTGACGCAATGACCGCAGCTCATGCCCTGCACATTGAAGACTTGCATTGGAACTACCTCCATCTGGGTTTTGCGGAGAGTTTCAAGCTTGCCATCATGGCAAGGTCAAGTTCTGCACAAAACGGCCGGGCTGGAAATCCGCGAGCGGCTCGGCCAAGCTGCGCTTTTGACGACTCGCCAACCAGGAGAAGTTTCATGATCAGGGCAGCATTGGGCCTCGTCGGGCTGCTGAGTGCCGTGGCCGTCGTGCCACCGGTCAGCGCCGAGGGCAATTCGGACTACAGCGTGCTGATCATTTCCCGGGAACGCCTGGAAGTGGCCACCAGCTGCGAAATCGGTGTGTATCTCAACGACCAGCTTTCCGGCCGTGTGTTCCAGGAACAATCGACCTCGTTCAACCTGCCGCCTGGACCGGTGGACGTGCGCCTGCGCCTGCTGCCCGGGCAGGTGCCCGGTTGTGCACCCGGCGTCGAAGACCAGCGCAGCACCCGCCTCAACCTGCAAGCGGGCCAGATCAACAAATACCGGATCGCCGTGGGCCAGAATGGACTGGAATTGAAGCGAGCCGGCCTGGGGTATTGACCTTACCAACATGGCAAGCTTGATGCTGCAGGCTCGATCACGGAGGAAAGCCCATGTCCGCATCAACTACCTTCGACCTGCCGATCAGCGGCATGACCTGCGCCAGTTGCGTCGGCCGCGTCGAGCGCGCGCTGCGTAAGGTCAACGGCGCCGAACAGGTCAGCGTCGACCTTGCCACCGAACAGGCCAGGGTCCAGGCTCCGGCCGAAAGCCTGCCGGACCTGCTCGAGGCCGTGCGCAAGGCCGGCTACAGCGTGCCGAGCCGCACCCTTGAACTTCAGGTGGGCGGCATGACCTGCGCCAGCTGTGTCGGCCGCGTAGAGCGCGCCCTGGGCAAGGTGTCCGGCGTCGAGCAGGTCAGCGTGAACCTGGCGAGCGAACGCGCCCACCTCAGGGTACTCGAGGGCGTCAGCGACGACGCCTTGATCGGCGCCGTGGAAAAGGCCGGCTACAGCGCCAGCCTGCCACGTACCGCCCAGGACGATCGCCATGACGCGCAGCGACGCCTGCGCAACGAACGCCTCGCGGTGATCGCCGCCCTGCTGCTGGCCTTGCCCCTGGTACTGCCAATGCTGGTGCAGCCGTTCGGCTTGCATTGGATGCTGCCGGCCTGGGCTCAGTTCGTACTGGCGACACCGGTGCAGTTCATCCTCGGCGCACGCTTCTACAAGGCCGCCTGGAAAGCCGTGCGTGCCGGCGCAGGCAACATGGACCTGCTGGTGGCGCTCGGCACCAGCGCTGGCTATGGCCTGAGCCTGTATGAATGGTCGCAGGCCCATGTGGGCATGGAGCCTCACCTCTATTTCGAAGCCTCGGCCGTGGTAATCGCCCTGGTATTGCTGGGCAAATACCTGGAAAGCCGTGCCAAGCGCCAGACCGCCAGTGCCATTCGCGCCCTGGAAGCCCTGCGCCCCGAACGCGCATTGCGCGTGGTCGAAGGCCGCGAAGAAGACGTAGCGATCAGCCAGTTGCGCCTGGACGATCTGGTGCTGGTCAAGCCCGGCGAGCGCTTCCCGGTCGACGGCGAGGTGATCGAAGGCAGCAGTCACGCCGACGAAGCGCTGATCAGCGGCGAAAGCCTGCCAGTGCCCAAACAGCCCGGCGACAAGGTCACCGGCGGTGCGATCAACGGTGAAGGACGCCTGCTGGTGCGCACCCTGGCCCTGGGCACCGAAACCGTACTTGCGCGGATCATTCGCCTGGTCGAAGACGCCCAGGCCGCCAAGGCACCGATCCAGAAGCTGGTCGACCGGGTCAGCCAAGTGTTCGTCCCGGCAGTGCTGGTGCTGGCTTTGATCACCCTGGTCGCCTGGTGGCTGGCCGGCGCACCGCTGGAAAGCGCACTGATCAACGCCGTGGCGGTGCTGGTGATCGCCTGCCCTTGCGCTCTGGGCCTGGCCACACCAGCGGCGATCATGGCCGGCACCGGTGTGGCAGCCAGCCATGGCATCCTGATCAAGGACGCCGAAGCATTGGAGCGAGCCCATGCGGTCAATCGCGTGGTCTTCGACAAGACCGGCACCCTGACCTCCGGCAGCCCCCGCATCGTCCACAGCGAAGCCGCCGTCGGCGATACACACGACCTGCTGCGCCTGGCCGGAGCCCTGCAACGCGGCAGCGAGCATCCGCTGGCCAAGGCCGTGCTGGATGGTGGCGCTGAGCAAGGGCTGGAGATTCCCCTGGTAAGCGATAGCCAGTCGCTCACCGGGCGCGGCATCGCCGGTACGGTCGAAGGCCGGGTATTGGCCCTGGGCAACCGACGCCTGCTCGACGAAAGCGGCCTCGAGCCCGGCGCCCTGCTCGATAAGGCCCAGGCCTGGGAAGCCGAAGGTCGCACGTTGTCGTGGTTGATCGAGCGCGCACCGCATGCCCGCGTGCTCGGGTTGTTCGCCTTTGGTGACAGCCTCAAGCCCGGCGCCGAGCAGGCGATCGCGGCACTGCGCTCACAGGGCATCAGCAGTCACCTGTTGACCGGCGACAACCGCGGCAGCGCCAAGGTGGTCGCCGAGGCGCTGGGCATCGACGATGTGCACGCCGAAGTCTTGCCAGCCGACAAAGCGGCCACCGTCAACGCACTCAAGCAGAACGCCGTGGTGGCCATGGTCGGCGACGGCATCAACGATGCCCCGGCCCTGGCCGCCGCCGATATCGGCATCGCCATGGGAGGCGGCACGGACGTAGCAATGCAAGCCGCCGGCATCACCCTGATGCGCGGCGACCCTCGCCTGGTACCTGCAGCCCTGGAAATCAGCAACAAGACCTACGCCAAGATCCGTCAGAATCTGTTCTGGGCGTTCATCTACAACCTGATCGGTATCCCGCTTGCCGCCTTTGGCTTCCTCAACCCGGTTCTGGCTGGCGCGGCCATGGCGCTCTCCAGCGTCAGCGTGGTGAGCAACGCCTTGTGGCTCAAGACCTGGAAGCCCACCGGCATCGCTTCGAAGGAGACGCCATGAACATCGGCCAAGCCGCCCGGCGCAGCGGGCTCAGCGCCAAGATGATCCGCTACTACGAGTCCATCGGACTGCTCAAGCCGGCGCTGCGCAGCGACAGCGGCTATCGGCTGTACCAGCAGGAAGACCTGCACAGCCTGGCGTTCATCAAGCGCTCGCGCGACCTGGGGTTTTCCCTGGAAGAAGTGTCCCGGCTGCTGACACTCTGGCAGGACCGCCAGCGCGCCAGCGCCGACGTCAAGGCGCTGGCGACACAGCATATCGACGAACTGAACCGGCGGATCGAGGAGATGGTGAGCCTGCGCGATACCTTGAGCGAGCTGGTCGCCCACTGCCAGGGCGATGATCGCCCCGACTGCCCGATTCTCAGGGACCTGGCGAACGAAGGTGAATGCTGCCACTGAGCGCTGCCGGGGGCTGCCTGACGGCCCGCGGCAGTATTTTGGTATGCCATATTAGCCATCCCTGGCCGAACCGACCTCAATTTCAAGTTTCATCCAATAAATACGGGAGTTTCACTCAGAAATTCCTGCGCCCTGCCGATGCCCTGTATACCAGTTTCATGCGTCGACAAGAAAAAATCCGGGAGCGTGGATGAACATCAAGCAAAAATTGACCTGGGCCTTCGCCGTCATTGCCGGCCTGCCCATCGTTCTGGTCGCCACCGTAGTGGTACTGAACCTGCGTGAAGAAGCGCAGGACGACTTCCTGGATGGCAGCAGCCGGGAGATCCGCCAGGTCGGCAACGCGATGAACATCTTCTTCCAGGGCATTGCACAGAACGTCGAGTACCTCGCCAGCCAGCCCTTGGTCACCGCCAGCGCCGACAATCTCAAGAAGTACATTGCCGCCGACGCCGCGCAGATTCCCCTGGGCGAGCAGGACAAGGCGCTGTACGACCAGTTCACCCGCCTGGCCCAGAGCCACCCCGACTACGCGTACGTGTCATACGGCGTGAAAGACGGCGGCTACGCGTTCTGGCCGGGCGATCCGAAGATGGCCAGCTACGACCCACGCACCCGCCCCTGGTACCAGGCCGCCATGGCCAGCCCCGGCAAGACCCTGCGCACCGCGCCCTACTACTGGGCCGGCGACGACGCCGTGCTGGTCAGCACCGTGCGCACCGTGGCCAACCAGCTCGGTAGCCCGGGCGGCGTGGTCAACATCGACGTCTCGCTCAAGGGGCTGACCGAGATCGTCAAGCAGATCAAGCTGGGTGACAGCGGCTACCTGATCCTGATGGAGAACAACGGCAACGTCATGGTCGACCCGCGAGACGCCAGCCACAACTTCAAGCAGCTGGACAGCTTCGGCGGCGGCTACGCCGAGCTGGCCAAGGCCGGCAAGGGCCTGGCCGAAGTGACACTCGACGGCGAGCGCTACATGGCCAACATCTACCCCGACGAGCGCCTGGGCTGGACTTTCATCGGCCTGATCCGCCAGGACGAGGTGATGCAGACCACCACCCGCCTGACCTGGCTGATCGGCACCCTCGCACTGGTGCTGGCGGCAGTCTTCGCCGTGGCTGGCGCTGCCTTCGCCAAGCTCATCGTCCGGCCGATCAACAGCGTCACCAGCGGCCTGGAAGACATCGCCCAGGGCGAAGGCGACCTGACCCGTAATCTCGAAGTGCGAGGCAGCGACGAAACCGCGCAACTGGCCAACTGGTTCAACCAGTTCCTGGGGGCGATTCGCAGCCTGATCCAGCATATCGGCGGCGCCGCCGGCAAGATCCTCAGCACCTCGGCCAGCTCCACCCGGGTGTCCGGCGACATGGCCGAAGCCGCCGGCCGTCAGCGCGAGGCGGTGGACATGGTGTCCACCGCCTTCCATGAAATGGTCGCCACCGCCAACGAAGTGGCGCGCTCCTGCAGCCAGGCTGCGCAGTCGGCCGACAGCGGTCAGCAACAGGCACGCGAAGGGCAACAGCAGATAGATGCGGCCGTACAGAGCGTCGACCGCCTGAGCCAGGAGATCGAGCAATCGGCGCAGTCGATCCAGCAACTGGAGCGCGACAGCAACGCGATCCAGTCGATTCTCGGCACCATCCGCTCGATCGCCGAGCAGACCAACCTTCTGGCCCTCAACGCCGCCATCGAAGCGGCCCGCGCCGGAGAGCAGGGCCGTGGCTTTGCCGTGGTAGCCGACGAAGTCCGCGCCCTGGCCAAGCGCACCGCCGACTCCACCGCCGAGATCGACGGGCTGCTGGGCAACCTCGCCAACCGTACCGCCGAAGTGGCCGAGCAGATGCATGCCAGCCTTGAGGTGTCGCAGCAGTCGGTCAACCGCATCGGCCTGGCGCGCGACAGCTTCGGGCAGATCCGCGAGTCGGTAGACATCATCCGTGACATGAACACCCAGATCGCCACCGCCGCCGAAGAGCAGCACCAGGTGGCCGAGGACATCAATCGGCATATCAGCCAGATTCACGGCGATGCGCAGTTGGTGGCCGAGCTTGCGCAAGCGGCGCGGCAGGACTCCCAGAGCCTGGAAGGGTTGTCCAACGAGCTGGATGCGTTGGTGCGGCGGTTCAGGACCTGACGTTCACGCGCCACACCGCAACCCTCGGTGTGGCGCGCCTCACTCAGAACGAGTGGCTCAGGCCGAGGTTGATCCCATAACGCTGATCAACATTGCGCCCGCGGGCCGCCTCAACCTCCGTGCTGATTGTCCAGCCTGACAGCACCTCGGACGATACGCCCAATGCCATCTCGGTGCGCCCGCTGCTGAACCTGTTGTCGAGTTCATGACCGTTGAGGCTGACCCTGCGCGTGCCACCCAGGTTGTCCATCACCGAGATGCGGCCATGAGTCGACAGTTCCAGACCATTGTTCAAGACGATGACGCGCCCCCCCTTGATACCGAGCGCCCCCATGTTCAGGTGTTGGTTGGATGACTCGACCTCAAGCCCATTACTCAAGCTGCTGCGCTGTCCCTGCACGATCGCGGCACTCAGTTGTACAAAAGGCTGCACATACCAACCTTGATCAAGGCTCAAGCGACGACCAGTCTCCAGCGTGAGCCCATACCCCCCCTGACGGCGATTGCCGGACACCCTGCGTCCATCGTGAGCCCGGGCATCGAGGGTGCCATCGAACAGGTTGAGCTTGAGCGCAGCATCGGCGTAGTAACCGGAGTTGTCGCCCCAACCGGCATACAACGCGGAGAAGTAACTGTTCAGTGTTGCAGATGAGCCGCGCTGCAGGCCAATCGCCGAATGACTGAGCCCCACTGCCGCACCGACCCGCCAAGTATCATCGAGCAAAGTATCAGCGCCCAGGGCAAAGCCACCAACGCGCTGGGTGTAGCGGGTGCCGACTGCACTGTCGACATCAAAGCCGGTCGTGCCGGTATGCATCCACAACCCGGCTGAACCACCATTGGTCCGCAGTTTTTCGATGCGTCCGACAACCCATCGGGACTCGACCTGCGACGCGGCTTCAAGCGAACTGTCGAACGCCATCGCCGTCTCACCGGCATTGCTCAGTCTCGCCTTGCCCCGCATGTCGACCTGTGGCCGTAAACTCCACTGGTCACCTTCGCGGACCAACTCGTGAGCAAAGGCCCCTGCATCGACCGGGCCGGATGCCAGATCGAACGTCGCATCACCACTGCCGATTCCGACCACCGGCCCCTGTGGCTCATGGCCAGAACTTGCCAGGTGCAAGGCAAAGCTGCCGCTGGCATGACTGTCTATCTGCAAGCGGCTATGGTCGAGCCAGAACGTACCCTCTCCTTGCAAGGTGTCGGCTCGCAAAATACTGCCTGACTGCACGACTACCGAACCCTGGCGCAAGTCGAGAGCGCCGACCTGAGCGTCCGCTACCGTCTCCCACCTGGACTGCGCGCCAATCTGCAACTGCTGGACATTATGTAGCTGGCCTCGTAACTGCGCCGCATTGTCCAGGGTGATATCAGCACTGGCACCCTGCTCGACGCGGATGTCGCCTTCCAGGCGACTGTTGCTCACGTGAAGCAAGGCCTCGCCGCCCTCGATGACCTCAAGCAGCACGCCGTTGGCGCCTTTGAGTTGGCCTCCGTCGGCCACCCGGATGTCCACCTGTGCGTCACGAACCACTACCGCACTACCCTGCTGCCCCTCGATCAGACTGGCTTGAACAACGACCTGATTGGGCAGATCCTTTTGCCAGAACTCCGGTGTACCGACTTCCATGCCGACGCCCCCCGACACCACGGTCCCTTCATGCAACGCAAGTGTTCCGCCCTTGAGTACCACACCTGCTCTGTCACCGTGGATGCGCGAACTGCGCGCGTGCAGATCAGCCGAGTCCAACTCCACCCCAGTGGTGGCACCGCGCACACTGCTGCCGCTCAAGATTGCCGTAGACGTCAAAGTGTCATCGCCCATCGTTCCAAGGGCCATACCGATGGAGCCGGTGCTGACTACCGTGGCATTGGTCAGGTTGACCGCACCGTCCACGATGCTGATTGCAGCCCTGTCGGTCGAACTCACCTTGGCTCCCTCGACGTTGACCTGACCGCCGTCGAATCCAGTGATACGCCCGGTCTCGGCGCCCGGGCGCACGTCAAGACGCGCTCCGCTGCCCAGGTGCCAATCCTCGACAGGGTCTCCAGGGGAGACCAGCGCAAACTCGCCAGGCCCCAAGTCCGCGGCATTGGCAGCCAGACTTGCGCCCAAGGTGAACGTCAGGGTTGCCGCCAGCGGATGGCGCCGCAGTAAAATCAGTGATCCAGTCATGGAAATGCCTCTCAGGATATTGGCTCGAGAGGCGGACGTTACGTTGGAGCAAAAGGAAGATCGGTCAGACAGTTCCGTATTGAACGTGAGAAGCGAGTTGTTCGCATTAACCGTTCGAAGTAACGCCGGGTAAGACTTGGTCGGTCGTCGCTAGAAACGAAGCTCCCCAGGCGTCGCACCGAACAGTTGCTTGAACGCCGCGATATAGGCCGATGTCGAGTCATACCCGCAGCCTAGTGCTGCATCGGTCACGCTCTCCCCCGCCTCCAGCAACGCCAGCGATGACAACAGCCGCATGCGCTGGCGCCAGTTACGGAAGCTCAGCCCCGTTTCGCGCTGGAACAGGCGCATCAGGGTCTTCTCCGAGCAGCCCAACTGCAGCGCCCATTGCTGCAGGGTCTGTGCCTGGTCTGGCGCGGCAATCAACTGATTGCACAGTGCGAGCAACCCGGCATGGCGCGGCAGCGGCAGCGAAAACCCCACCTGCGGCAACGCCTGCAACTGGTCGAGCAAGACGGCTACCAGGCGCGCCTCGGCGCTGTCGCCTTCGGGATACGACGCGGGCATCTGGCAGAACTGCTTGATCAGCTCCCGCGCCAGCGGAGTCACTTCGAGTACCCGGCATTCGTCGGCAGCCCAGGTACAGGCATCGCGACGCACATACAGGCTGCGCATCTCGGCCTGCATCGAGGTCACCACTTCGTGTTCGAGACCGGCCGGGATCCATACCCCCCACTGCGGTGGCGCGAAGTAGCTGCCACCGCTGGTGTAGACCCCCAGCACACCGCTGATCGCGTAGGAAAACTGCACCCAATCGTGCCGGTGGCGGGTGGTCCAGGAACCCGCGCCGAGGCTTTCGGCACGGGCGTAGAGTGGCCTGGGCAGTTGCTCGAGGTCGGGGATGGCGCGGGGGGCGGAAATCTGTCCGAGGGTCTGCATGGCACTGTTTATTGTCGTGGGTCCGACAAGGTTAACACCTCAACGCTCGACGATCGCGGTCACCCCCTGCCCGCTCGCCGCGCAGATCGAGATCAAACCGCGCCCCTTGCCCGCCGTGGCCAGCAGCTTGGCCATGTTGGCCAGAATGCGCCCGCCGGTGGCGGCGAACGGGTGCCCTGCCGCAAGCGAGCTGCCCTTGACGTTGAGTTTGCTGCGATCAATCGAGCCTAGCGCGCCCTCCAGCCCCAGTGTCTCGCGACAGTAGCGCTCGTCCTCCCAGGCCTTGAGCGTGCACAGCACCTGGGCCGCGAAGGCCTCGTGGATTTCGTAGTAGTCGAAGTCCTGCAGGCTCAGGCCATTGCGCGCCAGCAGCCGCGGCACGGCATGAACCGGCGCCATCAGCAGCCCCTCCTGGCCTTTGACGAAGTCCACCGCCGCGGTCTCGCCATCGACTAGATAGGCGAGTACGGGCAACCCGCGCGCCTCGGCCCAGGCCTCGCTGCTAAGCAACACCAGCGAGGCGCCATCGGTCAGCGGCGTGGAGTTTCCGGCAGTCAGGGTGCCTTGAGCGCCCTTGTCGAACACCGGTCTGAGCTTGGTCAACTGCTCAGGGGTGAGGTCCGGGCGCAGGTTATTGTCGCGGGTCAGGCCGAGGTAGGGCGTGAGCAGGTCGTCGTGCCAGCCTTCGGTGTAGGACGCAGCCAGATGGCGATGACTGAGCAGTGCCAGTTCGTCCTGTTCGGCACGGCCGATCTGCCAGGTCTGCGCCATGCGCTCGCAGTGCTCGCCCATCGACAGCCCAGTGCGTGGCTCGCCGTTGCGTGGAAACTCAGGTTTCAGGAAGCTCGGACGCACCTTCAGGAAGGGCTTCAGGCGCTCGCTCAACTGCTTGCCCCGGTTCGCCTGCAGCAAGACTCGGCGCAGCCCTTCATTGATGGCGATCGGCGCGTCCGAGGTGGTATCCACGCCGCCAGCAATACCACTGTCGATCTGCCCTAGAGCGATCTTGTTGGCCACCAGCAGCGCCGCCTCAAGGCCCGTGCCACAGGCTTGCTGGATATCGTAGGCAGGGGTTTGCGGCGACAGGCGTGAACCGAGCACACACTCGCGGGTCAGGTTCATGTCCCGCGAATGCTTGAGCACCGCCCCCGCCACCACCTCGCCCAGGCGCTGGCCATGCAGGCGGTAACGCTCCACCAGGCCTTCGAGAGTGGCAGTCAGCATCGCCTGGTTGCTGGCAGTGGCGTAGGCGCCATTGGAGCGGGCGAAGGGAATACGGTTGCCCCCCAGGATCGCGACCCGTCGAGGTGAATGCATGCGCTGATTCCTCCTGAAACAATTTGATCCGATTGGATGACGGGCTCAAGTCCTGTCACTTCGGCTAGGTTGGCTACAGCCTAGGCGTTTTTGCCGCATTCGAACGACCTTGCCACAAACATGGTCCACACTTGCATGCTTGCCTTCAGGGAGACCCGCACCATGAGTGACCGCTATCTCGGCTTTGCCAACTCCAACCTCGGCCGCCGCCTGGTCGACGCCCTCGGCCTGCCGCGCCCGGCGCCGCTGGAGCGCTGGCAGGCCGGACGCCTGCGCCCGATCGAAGGCGCGCTGGTGCTGGGCGGCGGGCCGCTGGTGCGCAAGGTCGAAGCCATCGCCCCGGCACTCACCGACGAGCGCTACAGCTTCGCCGGCGAAGACCTCAAGGCTCCCGCCTGGGTCGCCGGGCTCGGCCCGAAACTCAAGGCAGTGGTGTTCGATGCCAGTCATCTGTCCGACAGCGATGAGCTTCGGCAGTTGCGCGAATTCTTCCAGCCGCTGCTGCGCAGCCTGGCACCCTGTGCCCACGTGGTGATCCTCGGGCGCCCCCCTGAGCAGGTCGAAGCGCCCCAGGCCAGCGTCGCCCAGCGCGCCCTCGAAGGCTTCAGCCGCTCGCTGGCCAAGGAGCTGCGCAACGGCGCAACGGCGCAACTGCTGTATGTCGCGTCCGGCGCGGAGGATCAGCTCGAAGGCGCGCTGCGGTTCTTCCTTTCACCCAAGAGCGCGTTCATTTCCGGCCAGGTGCTACGTCTTGAAGCCTGTGCAAGCCAGGTGCAGGACTGGACGCGACCGCTGGCAGGCAAACGCGCATTGGTCACCGGGGCTGCCCGCGGCATTGGTGCATCCATCGCCGAAACCCTCGCCCGTGACGGCGCCGAGGTGATCCTGCTGGACGTGCCGCCCGCGCAGAAGGACCTCGATGCCCTCGCCGCACGTATCGGCGGCCACGCCCTGGCCCTGGACATTTGCGCCAGCGATGCCTCGGCCAAACTGCTCGAAGGGTTACCTGAGGGCATCGACATCGTGGTGCACAACGCCGGCATTACCCGCGACAAGACCCTCGCCAACATGACCCCGGAATACTGGGACGCGGTCATGGCAGTGAACCTCAAGGCTCCCCAGGTGCTGACCCAGGCCCTGCTTGACGCCGGCCAGTTGCACGACAACGCGCGCATCGTGCTGCTCGCCTCGGTCAGTGGCATCGCCGGTAACCGGGGCCAGGCCAACTACGCCGCGAGCAAGGCCGGCCTGATCGGTTTCGCCCAGGCATGGGCGCCTGAACTCGGTGCGCACGGCATCAGCATCAACGCAGTGGCACCCGGCTTCATCGAAACCCACATGACCGCCGCCATGCCCATGGGTCTGCGCGAGGCTGGCCGTCGCCTGAGTTCGCTGGGCCAGGGCGGACGCCCACAAGACGTCGCCGAGGCTGTCGCCTGGCTCGCCCAGCCCGGCACTGGTGCGGTCAGCGGCCAGTACCTGCGCGTCTGCGGGCAAGCACTGATGGGGGCATGAACATGAACCGGACATGGCAGGACCTGCACACCCCCGATACTCGCACCCGGCTTTACCTGCGAGCGCTCGGCAAGCGCAAGATCAGTGGCGACCGCCTGCCCACAGGTGGCCTGCGTTGTTTTTTGCGGGTCGACCCGACAAACCTTGCGGCTTATCGTCGCCTGTGCCACTTCAGCGACGATGGTCGCCTGCCGCCCACCTATCCGCACGTGATCGCGTTCAACCTGCAGTTGCAACTGCTGACCGCCAGCGACTTTCCCTTCCCCCTGCTCGGGCTGGTGCACCTGCACAACGAGATCCAGGTGCTGCGCCCGTTGGGCGCCATCGAAGGCCTGCGTTTTGCCGTGCATGCCGACAACCTGCAGGCACATCCCAAGGGTGGCACCTTCGACCTGGTCACCGAGGCCCAGGACGGGCTGGGTCTGCTCTGGCGCGAAACCAGCCGCATGCTGGTGCGGGGGCTGAAGCTCGAAGGCGAAACGCACGAGGACAACGACGAGCCAGCCATCGAAACGCCGGAAGTGACGCGCTGGTATGCCGACAGCGATATCGGCCGCCGCTACGCCAAGGTGTGCGGCGACTACAACCCCATCCACCTGAGCGCGGCGAGTGCCCGGCTGTTCGGTTTCCCCAAGGCCATCGCCCACGGCATGTGGAACAAGGCCATGGCGCTGGCGGCACTGCGCGGGCACCTGCCGGTGGCGGGCTATGAGTTCGCGGTGGACTTCCACAAGCCGGTGCGCCTGCCCTCGGAGGTGGTGCTCGGCGCGACTACCGCTGGGCCGCAAGGGCAACTGAATCTGACCGGGCACGGGGGCCTGCTGCACATGACCGGCAAATGGAGCGCCCTGTAACCGATCAAGCGCGCGCCAGGGCCGCTCCCTCGGCTCCAACAATGGCCTGCAATTCACTTGATTTGCTCCCTGGCGCCCCCGAAGCTATGCGCCAGAAGGAGAGCCCTCGATGAACCTGCAAGAACTGACCGACCGCCTGCACCGGATCCGCGACAACAACGACTGGCGCGGCTTCCACAGCCCGAAGAACCTGGCCATGGCCGCCAGCGTCGAGATGGCCGAGCTGGTGGAAATCTTCCAGTGGCTGAGTGAAGACCAGTCACGCCAGCTCGCTCCCGAGCAGCTCGCCCACGCCGGCCAGGAAGTCGGCGATGTGGTGCTCTATCTGTTGCTGCTGTGCAGCGAGCTGGGGCTGGACATGGAAACCGTGGTGCGGGCCAAGCTCGCCGACAGCGAGAGGCGCTTCGCCCGATGAACGACCGTCATTTCGATGAGCTGGCCAGCCGCTTCGCCGAGAAGATCTACGGCGGTGCCAAAGGCGCGATCCGCCTGGCGGTGCTGCAGGCGGACCTCGCCGGAAGCCTGCCCGACCGCCCCCTGCGCATCCTCGACATCGGCGCGGGCCTGGGCCACATGGCGCTGTGGCTGGCACAGCGGGGGCACCAGGTGACCCTGGCCGAGCCCGCCGCGCCGATGCTCGACGGCGCCCGCGCGCGCTTCGCCGAGGCCAACCAACCCGCCACCTTCATCCAGGCGCCCTGGCAGGACCTGCTCGGTCAGCTCACCGAGCCCTTCGATGTGGTGCTGTGCCACGCCGTGCTCGAATGGCTGGCCGAACCACACAGTATCCTGCCGGTGCTGCACCAGCTGACCACACCGGGCGGCTGGCTGTCGCTGGCGTTCTACAACCGCGATGCGCTGGTCTACCGCAACTTACTCAAGGGTCACTTCCGCAAGCTGCGCAGCGACCGCCTGGCCGGCGAAAAACAGAGTCTCACCCCGCAAAAACCTCTTGATCCGCGAGAACTGCGCGCGCAACTTGAACCCATGTGGCAGGTCGAAAGCGAGAGTGGGGTCAGGGTTTTCCACGATTACATGCCCAAGGAATTCCAGGACAAGGCCGAGCTGCTCGACCTGCTGGAAATGGAATTGGCCCACCGCCGTCATCCGAGCTTCGCCGGGCTCGGCCGTTACCTGCACTGGACCTGTCGCCCACGCTGATCTCGTCTGCCGGGAGGAATACATGCCGTACCGTCTGTTGTGCCTGGCCTTGCTTCCCTTCGCCCTGGCGGCGTGCCAGAGCAGCAATCCCTATGTCGCCAGTTCCCGGCCACTGCCACCGGCACCGCCCCAGGCTGCGACCACCTTCGATGCCAGCGCCTACCCGGCCGCGCCACGCGACTATGGGCGCTATCGCAGCTGGAGCTGGCGCAACGGCCAGTTACCCAGCGGCAGTGCCAATGCCGATCCCGCACAACTGGCCGATGCCATCAGCGGTGCGCTCGACCAGCATGGCCTGCGCCCGGCACGCGGCGCCAGCGGCGATCTGCTGGTCAGCGCGAACCTGCGTCTGGAACGTCGCCTGCGCCAGGTCCGCGATTACGACTACGATCCCTACTACGGCCCCGCCCCCTACGGCGGCATCGGCTATGGCGGCTACCGCAACGGCTATGGTGCCTACGGCAGCGTACCGATCGTGCGCACCTACGAAGTCGAGGTGATGGTGGTGCGCATCGACCTGTTCGATGCCCGCAACGGCCAGCCGGTGTGGAGTGCCAGCGCCGAAAGCGGCAGCGAAAAAGGCTCGCCGCGCGACCGTGAAAACGCCTTGCGCGAGTCGGTGCGCAAGGCCCTCAGTGGCTACCCTCCCAGTTAACGCGTCAGGAGAATCATCATGTTGCGCCGCCTCGTTCTGCTGTCCTTCGCGCTGCTGGTCGCCGCCTGCTCCAGCAACAACGTCACCCAGGATTTCGATGCCAGCCGTGACTTCGCCGCCTACCGCAGCTGGGCCTGGCAGGAGCCGGCCCTGCAATACCGCCCGGACGATCCGCGGATCAAGAGCGATCTTACCGAGCAGCGCATCCGCCAGGCCGTGGCCGACCAGCTCGACCAGCGCGGCCTGCGTCCGGCACAAGGCAGCGCCCGGCCCGATGTGAAAGTGCGCGCCTACCTGATCGTCGAAGACCGCCAGCAGCAGGTCACCACCAACTATGGCGGGGCCTGGGGTGGCTACTGGGGCGGTTACTGGGGTGGGCCGATGTACAACGAGACCCGTAGCGTCGACTACAAGGTGGCGACCATCCAGGTCGACCTGTTCGATGGCCGTGACGGCAAGTTGGTCTGGCGCGGCAGTGCCGAGCAGATCATGAACAGTTACCCGCCAAGCCCGCAGGAGCGCAATGCCGCGATCCAGAAGACAGTGACCCAGGTGATGAGCAACTACCCACCGCGTTGAGACCCGACGCCCTATCTGTAGGAGCAACTGTCTTGCTCAAAATCTAAAAAACAGCCCAATCCCTGTGGGACCGGGCTGGTCCCGCGAACACGGGCGTAGCCCGTGCCAGGCAGCGCGGTGTTTTTTTCGCAGGCAAGCCCGCTCCTACAACCGGGCGGCGTGAAGGCTGAGAAAAGGCAAGATGCCATCACCCTGACTACACTCCTGTAATCGCAATCGCGATGCCTGGCCTTCGGCCTGCAAAGGAGTGCCCGTGGTTTCCTCTTCCGCTGCGCGCCAACGCGGCGCGATCGGCCTGATGGCCGTGATCACCCTCGGTATGGCCCTGCTGTTCCTGTTGCTGGCAATCGACAGTGGGCGGCTCTACCTCGAACAACGCAAGCTGCAGCGCATCGCCGACATGGCTGCACTGGAAGCCGCCGGGCAGTTCGCCGTGTGCATCGGCACCGGCCCACAGGCCAATGCCATCGCCCGCAATGCCGCCACCCGCAACGGGCACGCCCCCGGCAACCCGCTGCAGGCCAGTTGCGGCTACATGCAGACCGGCGCCAACAGCCTGCGCAGCTTTACCCGCGACGACAACCGCAACGAAGCGATCCGGGTCGATGTCAGCAACACCGTCACCACCAGCGTCGCGGCGGGGGTGTATGCCCTGGTCCAGGGCAACAGCGTGCCGCTGACCACCACCCTGCAGGCCCACGCTGTCGCCTCGGCGCCACTGCCGCCGCAGGCGATGCTCAGCATCCGCACCACCCTGGCCACGGTTGATTCGCGCCAGTCGGCACTGCTCAACGCCCTGCTCGGCGCCCTCGGTGGTGGTGTGCAGCTGGACCTCGCCGGCTGGAAAGGCATCGCCGCCACCGACATCAAGTTGCTCAGCTATCTCGATCAACTGGCAGTCGACCTCAATCTCACGGCCGGCGACTACAAGCAGTTGCTCAACGCCAACGCCACCGCCACCCAACTGCTGCAGGCAGCGGTCAAGGTGTTGCAACAAAGCGGTGCGGCGCTGGAGGTGGTGACCAACCTGGGCAAGGTCGCCCTGGGGGCCGGCAACAGCACGCTGGTGCGCCTGGGCGATATCCTCGACATCCAGAACGGCACCGCCCAGGCCGGCCTGGATGCCAGCATCCAGTTGCTGCAACTGGTGCAAGGGGTGATCCAACTGGCCGCCAGCGAAAGCGCCGCCAACGTCGACCTGCCGCTCAACGTGCTCGGCCTGGTCAACGGACGGGTTCGCCTGAAGGTCATCGAGCCGCAGCAGATCTCCTCTGTCGGAGACCCGCGTACCGACGAACTGCGTGTGCACACTGCCCAGGTGCGGGCGATGATCTCCCTCGACCTGCCCTTGCTCGATGGCATCTTCGGCCTGGTCAACGCCGTGCTCGACCTCGCCGCACCGCTGACCAACGTGATCAACAACCTGCTCAGCCTGAACCTCGCCGCCACCGTGCAATCGGTGCTCTGCCTGCTCGGCGTGCCCTGTACGGTCAGCGATATCGTCCTGGTGCCCGGCAAGCTGCACCTGGACATCGGCCTGGAAGTCGCCGAAGCCAGTACCCGCCTCAATCCTGCTGCCCCCGATACCTTCAGTTGCTCACCCAAGCGCCTGACCACCCGCAACCAGAGCTCGGCGGTCAAGATCGCGGTGGGCCAGTTCGCCTCACCGGATGAGTTCTTCACCAACGGCACCACTGCGGTGAAGGCGCTGCCCCTGATCGACATCGGCACCAAGCGCTGCACCCGGCTGTTGATCCTGCCGCTCGGCCAGTGCGAGGAGCGCATCCCCTTCGTCGGCGGCGGCATCGGCCTGCGGGTGGACAGCAAGGTGCTGGGCAGCGGCGCCCAGGAGCGCGCGCTGACCTTCCAGGCCCCCGACAGCGTACCGCCGAACATCGGTCTCAAACCTGCCTATCTACCCATGAGAAGCGCCAACGACAACGTGGTCGGCAGCCTCAGCGACACCCTGCTGGGCATTCAGTTGGAGGCCTACCGGCCGACCGCCAACAACAGCGGCCTGGGCCAGGTGCTGGTGCTCGTGGGTGGGGTGCTCGATGGCGTCAAGGCGATACTCGAGCCGCTGATCAAAGGCCTGCTCAGCCCGCTGCTCGACCCCTTGCTGAACGTGCTGCTGAAAGTGCTGGGCGTCGACCTGGTCAACGCCGAAGTCGGCGCCAACCTCAGTTGCTCGACAGGCCGCGCTCAACTGGCACTGTAGAGCGGCAGCAGTATGCAGAAGCACGCGCCGTCCGGGCCGTTGCGCACCTCGAGGCTGCCGCCCATGGCCTCGACGATGCCATGACTCACCGAAAGCCCGAGCCCCGTGCCGACACCCGCGGGCTTGGTGGTGAAGAAGGGCTCGAAGATGCGCCCGAGCAGGCGCGGGTCGATGCCACCCGCGTTGTCCTCGACCTGCAGGCAGACGCGCCCCTCGACCCGCTGTTGGCTGACCCGTATGGCCGGCGCCAGGGCTTGGCGTTCGAGCAACGCGTCGCGGGCATTGATCATCAGGTTGATCAACACCTGCTCGAGCTGGTCCTGATGCCCCAGCACCGTCAACGCCGACTCGGGCGCCACGATATGCAAGGCAACACCCTTGCCCCGAAGCCCCTCGGCCAGCAACGCGGCCGCACCTTCCACCGCGTCCCAGGCCACGAATGCCTGACGCTCCGGTTCAGAGCGACGGCCATAAACGCGCATGTGCTCCACCAGCCGCGCCGCCCGCTCTACCTGGGCCTCGATGCGGTGCAGCTTGTCGGTCAGGTAATCGGTATCCGCCGCGCCGTTCTCCAGACGCTTCAAGGTATTGGCCACGGCCATGCGCATCACGTTCAGCGGCTGATTGATCTCATGCACCAGCCCGGTCGCCAGCTCACCGAGCGTCGCCATCTTCGCGCCCTGCAGCAACTGGCGCTGGCTGCGTCGTACCTCGGTGTTGTCACGCCCCACCGCCTGGATCTCCTGGAGCCGCCCCTGCGCGTCGAACAGGCCGCGGTCAGCCCACACCCACCAGGCGTTTTCCCGCCCCGGCAGTTGCAGACAGATCTCCGCGCTGCTCAAGGGCTGCTCAGGAGTCAACGTTGCCAGGCGCTGCTGGAACGCACCGCGTTGCGCGTCGGACATCCACTGGCCAAGGTTCATGCCGGCAAGTTGCTCCGGCGCACACTCCAGCTGGTCAGCCAGCGGACGATTACCGAACAGGAGTTCGAGATCTGGACGATAGCGGCAGATCATCGCCGGCGAATCCTCCACCAGCACTCGATAACGCTCCTCGCTGTGGCGCACGCGCTCGGCAGCCTCGGTCGCCTCGCTGACGTCCAGCCACAGCCCGACCACCTCCACGGGCTGGCCGAGGTCGTCGCGCAGCAGACGGGCTTCATCGAGTACCCAGTGATAGCCACCCGACTGGTCGCGCAGGCGGTAGCGGCAGCGCGCCTGGCCATCGCGCAGCAGTGTGCGCGTGCGCTCCAGCCACAGGCTGCGGTCGTCAGGGTGCACTGCCAGCCCCGGCTGACGAGCCTGTTCGCTGTCGCTGTGCCAGCCCAGCATCGGGGCCAGGCTGGCGCTGAAGAACTCGCTGTGCAGCGCGCCCTCGGCATAGCGCTGGATATAGATCACGGCCGGCGAGCTGGCGATCAGGTTCTCCAGCCGTGCACGGGCGGCGCCAGCCTGCAGCTCCTGAGCCTTGAGCGCACTGATGTCGAGTAAAAAACCGCGGACCTGGCGACCCTGCATCTGCCCCACCCAGTGCAGCCAACGCGGACTGATCTGCGGGGCGTGCTCCTGCAGGCGCAGGCTGAGACTCAGGGCACGACCTTCACGCAGTTGCTCGAGCGCCAGCTGCGCGGCCTCGCGATCCGCCGGGTGCACTCGCGCCAGCCATTGCTCGACGGTGATTTCACGCGGCAGGTCGAAACTCGCCGCCAACGCTGGGTCCAACTGCAGCGGCCCCTGCAATGGCCACTCCCACCAACCGGCGCCCAACTGCCGCTGCAGCGCGTCGAGGTGCTGGTCGCTGCGCTGCAACTGGCGCTGTCGAAGACGCGCCAGCAACGGGTCCAGCAACGCCTGCAAGAGCCGCTCTCCCGGCTCGTGCACAGGCGGCGCCCCGCTCGCCACGCACAGCAGACAGGCCTGGATGTCAGGCCCCAGCCGATAGGGCAGCAGCGACACCGGCAAGCCGCCGCACAAGACCTGCAATTCGTAACGCTCGCACGCATCGAGCTCGCCCCGTAGCGCATACTTTTCAAGCCACGGCTGCAGTTGCCCGTCATCGGCCCAGGGCCAGTCATCGCCACTGTCGGCATGGCTGCGCCAGACGCCGGCCTCCAGCAGCATCAGCCGCATCGAATCGGCCTGCCAGTACTCGACCAGGCGCTGCAACTGCTCGCCGGTCACCTGCGCCAGGCGCTCCTCGCCGCAGTCGCGTACCGCTCGGCCGATGTCGCCAGCCAGGCGCTGCAGGCTCAAGCGCTGCCCCTCGTAGTCGTGCGCGCGCACCAGGTCGCCGATATCGAACAACTGCAGCAGCCAGCCCTCGGCCTGGCGTTGCAGCCAGCCACGGGTGTGCAGTGCATGGCCGTGCACGGTACGAAAATCCAGATCCAGCGGCTGTCCCTGCCAATCGGCGGGATCACCTTCGAGCACCAGCCAGCTATGGTGCTGCAGGTAATCCTGCACCCGTCTGGCATGCTGGGGCGGCATGGCCAACAGGGTACGCAGCGGGCCAGACAAGCGCAGCACCTCACCCTGCTCGTCGAGCCACACCTGCAGACCGACCGCCAACGGCGCCTCGGCCACCGATGTCTGGCCACCCAACCAGCGATCGAAAACGCCGCTCACAGTTGCAGGCTCGCTTGGGCCTGCAAGCGCTGGGGCAGCCGCGGCACTTCGCCGATCAACGGCAGCACCAGTACCGGCATGACATTGGTCAGTTTGTTTTTCGGGTAGTCGATGGTCACGGTCAGCAGGTTGCCGGGGGCCAGTACGATCCGTGCATCGGTGGCGGGCTGAAAGTCCAGCGCAGCGGGCATCCAGCTCAGTTGCTGGGCGATCACCTGGCGCGCCAGGTTCTGCACATCGCTGGCATAGGTCGCGCTGTTCGGGTCCAGCGCCACGCAGCGCCGTACCGCCTCGCTGCTGGCCTGATTGAACGACTGCAGCATGAGCATCGGCAGGCTGTAGCTGACCAATCCGTAGAACACCGCGAAAAAGATCATGAAGACTGCGACAAACTCGATGGCTGCCGCGCCTTTTTGCCGTACTGCCAAGCTTGCTCGCATGTTCACGTCTACCCTGACTAGAAGTCCTGAGTGACAGCATAGAACCCGTTCAACGAATAGGGATGGCCAATTGCCAATGCAAAGCATTGTTCTCCTGATGTGGCTTGCCTTGTGCACCGAACAAGATGTCCGTGAACGGCAGATCTCCAACACCCTGACCCTGGGTGTCGCCGCCTGCGCCCTGGCCTGGCTGTTCGCCACCGGGCACAGCTGGATAGGTGCCGATGCCAGCGATGCGGGCTGGGCCTTGGCCATCGTCATGCTGTTGACCCTTCCCGGCTACATGCTCGGCCGCTTCGGCGCCGGCGATGTGAAACTGCTCGGCGCCCTGGCCCTGGCCACCAGCCACCAGTACGTGCTCGGCACCTTCATCGGTGCAGGCGTGACAGTGCTGGTGTGGATGCTTGGCCGACGCCGCCTGTGGACCCTGGCCAACCCCAAGGTGAAGAAGCGCCTGCAGCGCCTGGCCGAACAGGTGGGCGACAAGCAACCGTTCGCACCCTACGTGCTGGCCGGGTTTCTCCTGACCGCCATCTGGATCCAATGAATGACCAGTGGGTCGATTCGGCGTGTATAGACCTTGTACATAATTGCAAAGTGCGACTACTTTTCTTAAGGGCCAGGCTGTCTGGCCAACGGAGCGGGGCACGTACGAACAGGGAGTTGAACGTGAACAAGTCTGCTAGTGAGGTGAAAGTACTGGTTGTGGACGATCAGCCGTTGATCGTCGAAGAGCTTTGCGAATATCTCGAAAGCGCGGGCTATCACTGTGTGCCGGCGCACTCCACTGCGCAGGCCATCGAGCGCTACGGCGCGGACGAGTCCATTGGCCTGGTGCTGTGCGACCTGCACATGCCCGAACAGGACGGCATCGCGTTGATGCGCGCGCTGAAGGACATCGCCGGGCAGCAGCGGCTGTTCGAGGCGATCATGCTGACCGGCCGCGCCGACAAGCAGGATGTCATTCGCGCGCTGCGCGAAGGGTTTTCCGATTACTACCAGAAGCCCATGGACCTGGCAGAGCTGCTCGAAGGCCTGCGCCGCCAGGAAGCTGCGCTGATGGAGCGGCGCCGCAACTTCCGCGAGCTGGGTAGCCTGAACCAGCGCCTGCAGGAGCTGGCCGAATCCATCGACGACCTCTACCACGACCTGGAAAAGGCCCGTGGCCAGGGTGCCCATCGCCGGGCCGGTGACGGGGAAGAGCTCGAGAGCGAACTGCCATCGGTGTTCGAAAAGCTCTCGCCGCGCCAACTCGAAGTGGCCAAGCTGGTCAGCAAGGGCAAGACCAACTACCAGATTGCCTGTGAGCTGGGGATCACCGAGAACACGGTAAAACTCTATGTGTCGCAGGTGCTGCGCCTGACCCATATGCACAACCGCACCCAGTTGGCCCTGGCTCTGACGCCGCGCTCCTCGCCTGTGCATCAGCGGTTCACTACCCACTAGGTGCAGGAGCGGCGGTTCGGCGCCCCGACTTGCCCGCGAAAAAGACACCGCCCGTGCTCGCGGGACATGTCGGAGCGCCGAACCGCCGCTCCAGCAGCTATCGCACTCAGTCGTTCGAAGACGTCATCTTGGTCCAACGATAGAAATCCGGGATCACATACTTGTAGGTGTCCAGCCAGCGCTGCATCGACTGGTCGCGCTCCTGCGCCGTTTGCACCTGCAACCGGTTCGACGCCTGCTCACCACTGGACTGCACCCGCAGCAACGCCTCGGTGGCCGTCTGCACCTCTGCCCGGCGAGGTGGCTCCTGGGCCATCGCCATTGAAACGCAAGCACACCCGGCAAGCACCATCAAATACCTGAACATGACCACCCTCCTCCTGCTCAATTGACCACCGCCTCGGCACCATTGGCCAACGCAATGGGACCACGCCCGGTGGATTTCACCTGCCTGGCCCGGGCCTGGGCATCGGCGAACTGCTCAGGGCGCAAATGCAGGCGACCGACCAGATCGGTCGCCTGCTGCCAGTTGTCCTGTACCAACGACAGGGTCACCAGGTTTACCGCCGCCAAAGCGTTGTCGTCCTTCAGCTCGATGGCCGTGAGGAACTCGAAGCGGGCCTGCTCGTAACGCCCCAGGTTCATCAACACCACGCCCAGGTCGTTGCGCACGCGCTCGTCCGTGGGCGCGAGGCGCACGGCGCGCTGCAGGCTCTGCAAGGCCTGGGCATCGTCGCCACGCGCCGAGGCGAGCTGGCCCAGACCATGCTCGCCCTCGGCCGCCAGGCAGCCACCCAGCAGACTGCGGTACAGGGGCTCGGCCTCGCTGCGCCCCAGCAGGCGCGAAACCCTGGCCTTGCGCAGGCGCACCTGGTCGAGGGTGTTCGGCAACTGCTCGAGGTGCGCCAGGCTGGCATGCGGGCGCCCCTCATTGAGCATCTCGTCCGCCAGGTTCAACGCCAGTTGCTGATCGGCATCCGGCTTGCCACAGCCCGGGCCGCCGAACAATGCACCCAGCCCCTGCGCCGACTGCCCGGCACAACCGCCCAGCAGCAGCATGCCGGTGAACAACAGGATCGTTTTCATCCATCTCTCCCTAGACGCCCAAGGCCCGTGCCAACGCAGAAAAACCTGGCCCGGCCAGGACGATGAGCAAGGCCGGGAACAGGAATACCATCATCACCGCCGACATCTTTGCCGACATCTTCGACACTCGCTCCTGCAGGTGCGTGAGGCGTCGATCGTCGAGCAGCGCCTTGAGCGCCAGCAGCGACTTCATCCCGCCACTGCCCTGCACCAGCAGTTGCTGAAGGATCACGCAGGTGTCGACGAACTCATCCACTGCCAGCACCCGCGCAGTCTTCTCCAGCTCCGGGCCAAGCGACAGCCCCGAATCCACCCGTTGCAACACCTGGCGCAGTTCTTCACTGATCTCGGGCACCAGCGTCCGCCCCTCCTGGCTGAGCACACGCAACGCCTGCTCCACGGCCAGCCCCGTCTCGAAGAGAATACGCAGCAGCGGAATCATCAGGCTGACTTCCTGGGCGATACGCTGTTGTCGGCGCGTGGCAGCCAGCGCCAACAGGCGCTTGGGCAACAGGTAGCCGATCACCAGCGCGCACACTGGCAGCACCAGCCAATGCAGGGCATCGACGCCGATGAAGGCGTGCTGCAGCAGCAACGCCAGCCCCATGGCCAGCAACGGCAATCCCAGTTGCACGGCGGCGAACAGCGCGCGTTGGCGACTGCGACGCCAGCCGATCCGTTCGAGCAGGCCCTGGGTTTCCCCATCGAGCGTCTGCAAGCGCTGCCCCAGCGGGCTGCTGCCGAGCCAGTGGAGCATGTCGCCCAAGCGTTCCTCGCGAGCCAGGCGCCCTTGCAGGCGCCGTGTAACCAGGTAGCGCGCACGCAACTGGCGCGAGGCCTGCAGCCCCAGCATCAGGGCGACGACGAGCAGGCACAGGGCGCAGATCAGCAGGGCCATGTCAAAGACTCCTCATCATGCGCCACAACACCAGGCAGCCGACCGCCTGCAGGGCAAAGGCCAGGAGCAGCAGCCACTGCCCACTGCTGTCGCGCCAAAGGCTCATCAGGTAGTTGGGGTTGACCGTCAGAAAGTAGCCGACCATGAACAGCGGCAAGGCCCCCAGCACCCACGCAGTAACGCGAGTTTCGCCGGTCATGGCCTTGAGCTGGCGCGCGCCTTGCTCACGTTCGCGGATCAGCTTGATCAGGTTTTCCATCAGTTCGCTGGCATTGCCGCCATAGCGCTGATTGATGCGCAGGCCCAGGGCGAACAGGCGCAATTCGTCCTGGTCGTACAGCTCGGCCAGCTCGCTCAGCGCATCCTCCAATGGCACGCCCATCTGCACATTGCGGCGCACACGGCCCATGGTCGAATGCAACGGTTCACGCGTGCCGTCGATGCCGCCGAGCACCGCATCGCTCAGGGTCCGACCGGCCTTGAGGCTGCGCACGCTGTAGTCGAGCAGACCGGGCAGTTGCTCGACGAGCTGACGCATGCGCCGACGGCATCGCCAACTCAAGTACAGATAGCCCGACAGCGGCGCACCGAGCAGCACCATCAGGCCGGCCAGCCAACCGGCCAACAGCACCGCCAGCAGCACCAGCCCACACCACGCCAGCAGCCAGCGTTGCGGACGCACATCAGCGCTGATCAGGCCGGCCCGTTGCAGCAATGGGTCGAGCCAGTCGCGCCGGGCGCTGCCCGTTCGAATCGTCTGGTAGGCGCGCCCCAGACGCTGCAGGACGCGCTCCTCGCCGCGCTTGTACAAGCCCAGGCGAAACAGCAGCATGGCGGCCCCCAGCAGCAGTGGCGCCAGCGCCAGCAGCAAAGGCCCGATCACGACACACCGTCCTGACGCAGTTTGCTGCCTGCCGGGTTCGGCGCCTCGCGCTGGAAGGTCTCGCCGCCGCGCCGGTCGAGGCGGAACAGGGTATTGGTCACATACACATCCTCACGTACGCCGACCACCTCCAGCACTTCACTGACGCAACGCCTGCCATCAGGCAAACGCGTCAACTGGATCACCACATCCAGCGCCGCGCAGATCATCTGGCGCAAGGTCTTCTCGGCGATCTGTCGGCCGCTGAGGCCGACCAGGGTCTCCAGGCGCAGCAGGGCGTCCTGTGCAGTGTTGGCGTGTACGGTGCTCATCGAGCCGTCGTGGCCGGTGTTCATCGCGGTGAGCACATCGAGCACCTCGGCGCCGCGAATCTCGCCAAGAATGATGCGGTCAGGGCGCATGCGCAGGGCGTTGCGGATCAGCTCGCTGGGCTTGATCTCGCCATGGCCCTCGGCGTTCGGTGGCCGGGTTTCCAGGCGCACCACGTGGGGGTGGTGAAGCTGCAGCTCGGCAACATCCTCGATGGTCACCAGGCGCTCGCGCGGCGCGATCATCTGGCTGAGGATATTGAGCAGCGTGGTCTTGCCAGTACCAGTGCCGCCGCTGACCAGGATGTTGCAACGACGGCCCACGGCGCGCTCGAAGAAATCGAAGATGGGTTGATCGATGGCGCGGGTGGCCAGCAAGTCGGCACTCTTGAGCATGTCCTGGCGGAACTTGCGGATCGACAGGCACGGCCCGTCCAGCGCCACTGGCGGGATGATCGCGTTGACCCGGCTGCCATCGGGCAGACGCGCATCGACCATCGGCGAAGACTCGTCCAGGCGTCGCCCCAGGGGCGCAAGGATGCGCTGCATGACCCGTTCGACATGGTGCGCATCGATGAAGCGCAGGTCGGTCTGCTGCAACAACCCGGCCCGCTCGACGAACACCCGGTGCGGGCCGTTGACCAGGATCTCGGTGACGCTGGCATCGCGCAGCAGCACTTCCAGCGGGCCGAAGCCGGTGAGTTCATCGACCAGTTCCTCGGCCAGGCGCTCCATCTCGTAGCGCGACAGCGCCAGACGCAAGCGCCCGACATAGTCACCCACCTGTTCGAGGACGAACTGGGTCAACGCCGGGCGTGCGCCTTCGAGCAGGTTGCGCCCGCTGTCTTCGATGGCGTCGATCGCGAAGCGATGCAGCGCACGCTTGAGCGCGTGCGGGTCGCCCGAGGCGTGGCGCTGACCGCCGAAGGGTTCGTCGCCGCTCATTTGCTACCCCACAGCCGACGCAGCCAGGGGAAGCTCGGTGGGGCGAGGTTTTCCGAGCGCCGGGCCAGGCGCTCGCCGAGGGCACGCAGGGCCTGGGTCAGGCCTTCGCGCGGGGCCAGTTCGAACAGGCTCAGGCCCTGGTTCTTCACGTTCAGGCGCACCTCTGGGCAGTCGGGCATCACCTTGAGCAGCGGCAGGCCATAGCGCTTGGCGAGCGCCTCGGCATCCGGGGCGACGTTGCGCAGGTAGCGGTCCACCAGCAAGCTGGCATGCTCGAGCTTGATGCCGCGGTCGCGCCACTGTTCGAGCACTTCCAGGTTGCGCCGGCAGTCGAGGATGTTCTGGTCGGTGTAGACGATCAGCTTGTCGCAATGGCTGACGATGGTACGCAGCGCTTCGCTGTCGGCATGCCCGGTCAGGTTCACGACGATGTGCTGGAAGTGTTGGCGCAAGGCACTGAGCAGCATGTACAGCTCGGCGGCGCTGGTCTGGCGCAGCGGATCGTCGTTCTCGGCATAGCTCAGCAAGCGCAGGCCGCCTTTGTCGCGGGTGAAGGCGCTGTCGATCAGCGTGGTGTCGAGCCGGCGCAGGTGGCGCAAGGCATCGCCGAAATAGAATGACGCCTCCAGCCCGAGCAGGGCCAGGCTGTCGCCGCGCGGCAGACCCAGGTCGAGCAGCAGGGTCTGCTGGCCGCTCTCCTGCACCACCCGCGCGAGGTGGGTGGTCAGCAGCGCGCCATCGGCGCCGCGCTGGGCACCATAGAGCACGGTCAGGCCACCCAGTTTGGGGTTGTTGGTCACCGTCGGCAGGCGCTTGCCAAGCCTGCGCACCAGCCCGGCCACCTCGCTGGCACGCGAGCCGTAGGCGACGAAATCGCGCGCACCGGCACGCATGGCATGCAGCACCAATTGATTGTCCATGCCATCGCCCAGCGCGACGATGGCCAGCATCGGCTTTGCTTCCAGCACGCCTTCGATCAGCGCGCACTGGCTGACCAACTGCTCGCGGTCAAGGCCGATGAACACCAGGTTGCTGAACGTCACATCCAACAGCGCCAGCAATTCGTCGAGGGTGCCAGCGCTGGCGCCAATCACCTGCCCCTGCGGGGCCAGGGCGTCCTGCAACCACTGCAGGTCGTCTTCGTTGCGGGTGATGGCCAGGTAGGTCTGGTTGAGGCTGTCGCTCATCGTGATAACCCCCCCTGACCTTCGAAGTTGCCGTTTTCCATGAAGAACAGCTGGCCCCAGCTCGGGTCGTAGGTGCGTAGCGCTTCGCCCGGCAACTGCGGCAGGCGCGCATTGGCCGCCAGCGGCTGGACCAGGTGCGGCGTGACGATCATCAGCAACTCGGTCTCTTCGCGCACCAGCGCCGACTGGCGGAAGAACGCGCCGAGGATCGGCAGGTTGCCCAGGCCGGGAAGCTTGTCCACTGAGGAGCGGGTGTTGTTGCTGACCAGGCCGCTGATGATGAAGCTCTCGCCATCGGCCAGGGAAATGCTGGTGTCGGTGCGCCGCACGCTCAGCCCAGGCACCAGGGTGCCGGCGATGTTCACCGCGTTGTTGTAGTCCAGCTCGCTGACCTCGGGCGCGACCTTCAGGGTGATGCGGTCGCGACTGACCACGGTCGGGGTCAGCGCCAGGCGTACGCCGAACTCCTTGTATTCGATCGACACGTTGTCGCTGCCGGAGCTGGGCACCGGAACCGGGATCTCGCCGCCGGCCAGGAAACTGGCCGTCAAGCCGCTGAGCACGGTGAGGCTGGGGCGCGCCAGGGTGTAGGCGAAGCCGCTGTTTTCCAGGGCGTTGATCGCCGCCAGGAACTTGCTGCTGCCACCGCCCCAGACGATGTTGAAGACGGTGTCGTCGAGCGGGATCGCGGGGCGGGTGATCGGCACCGAGCCTGGAGTGACAGCAGTATTCGGCACCGTTCCCGGCGAGCCGATCAGGCTGTTGTTCGAGCCTTTGAAGAACAGCCGCGCACCTGCCTCCTTGTACTTGCTGCGGCGGACTTCGACGAAGCGGATATCGGCCTGCACCTGGCTTGGCAACTGCGCATCCTGGGACGGTAGCAGGCTGCCTTCTGCCATGTCGGCACTGGCGCGCCCCTTGACGAACAGCATGGTCCGATGCGGCGCTGGCGCGCAGGCGGTCCACAGCATCAAGGTGGTATTGCCCGGCCCCACGGCGGTCAGCAGCACCGCGCGATCGCCGCTGGCCTGTACGTCGGCGACCTTGGGCTCGCCCACCGCCGCCCGGCTGATCGCCAGCGGCAGGCGCAGTTCCTGCTGCAGGCCCTGGTCCATCTCGATCACCGAGGGCAACTGGCCGAAAGCCTCGCACCCCTTCACCGCCGCCTGGGCGTGGGGCACCAGTGCCGTCAGGAGCAGTGCACGGCACGCATGTCGGAAACTACGCTCGGAACGTCGCATCGCTGCATCCTTGCCTGGTCAGGGAGTCTTGTCGGTGTCGGCAGCCTTGGCGCCACGAATGATCTGCATGCTGGGCGCAGCGTTGGCGGGAGCAGCGCTGGCCACGGGAGACTGGGACAACTGGCTGAAGCGATAGAGCTCGCGTCCGGCACTCTCGACCTGCGGCCGCGCCTCAGGTTCGGCCCAGTAACGCGCCAAGCGCTGTTCATCGGCGCTGCGTACGGCCAGGCGCAGGGTACCGGCCTGGGCAGCGAGCATCAGTCGGCTGGCCAGAGCTTCGGGTACGGCCAAGGTGACGGTGCGGGTAGCGCCGACGCTGCCTTGGCTCCCGTGCTGTTCGCGCCGGGCCTGTTCCTCCTCGACGGTTTGCGCCGGCCGGCCATCGTTGGCCAGCCCCATCTGCTCGCCAACACTCAGCACGCGCAGGGCCGGCAGCACCACCTGGGCTGAAGACTGCGGGTTGTTGTTCTCCTCGCGCAGAAACAGCAACACATCCACGTAGTCGCCTGGGCGCAGCAGTCCGGCCGCCCCCACCACATCGTCGACGCCCACGGCCACCGCGCGCTCGTGGGCACGAATCATCCGCGACAGTGGCCCGCCCGCCTGAAAGCTCGCCTCGTCCAGCCAACTGCCCGCCGACAGCGCACGCGCGCTGGAGCGACCGAGCACCTGGTCGATGTGCTGGAACGCCCCGGCAGGCACCACTTGCAGGCGCTCGAGCAGCACATCGTCCTCGGTCAGGGGCGTGTTCGCCGGGAGCGCCCTGCGCAACACAACGATGGATGTACGTGCCGGTTCGGGCGGTTGGGAAGGTGGCGCAATCACTTCGGCAGGCGCTTCGGCGACTGTGGGAGCAGGACTGACGGGGGGTGTGGACGGGCGGCTGAGCACCAGCCCCCAGTAACCTGCGAGTACTGCGCCGAGAAGAAACAGGACAGCCAGGACCATGGTCAAGCGACTGCTCATCTCCGCCTCCCTGCGCCATTAGATTGCTGGCAAAACGAAACTATTTCGCTATTGAACGGTAGCGCAGACCTCACCGTTCGCCATGAGCGGAAACGGGATTTTTTCGTCTGGCACGCGGACATGCAGGGAAAACAGGTACTTAGAAAAAGCCTTGGCTTCCAATACTTTAGGGTTAATGCCTTTTTACATTTGCAGGCTTCGCCAGCTTGGCAATTCTATGATGGCAAATGGACGTTACTTAGCCACGTCCTTACCCCGCGCCGTCGGCGCAAGGAGATGTGCCATGCAACTGCAACGGATCCTTCAGCACTGCAAGAACTTCATCACCCGCAAGGACGGCGCGTCCGGTATCGAATACGCGCTGATCGCCGCAATGGTCGCGGTGGTGCTGGTGCCATTCGTACCGACGATCTCCGGCAAGATCACCACGATGTTCAGCGCCATCTCCGGGGCGCTATGACCTTGACCAGCACGCCGCAGCATAACGCCAAGCGAACAGGAGCCAAGCATGCCGAACTCTTCCTCGCGCCAGCAGATTCTTTTGGTGGACGACGAGGAAGAGGCACTGCAAGAGCTGGCTGAATTGCTGGAAAACGAAGGTTTCAAGTGCCACACCGCCAACTCGGTGAAGACAGCCCTGCAACAGCTCACCCGCTACCCTGATGTGGCCCTGGTGATCACCGACCTGCGCATGCCCGAAGAAAGCGGCATCGGCCTGATCAAGCGCCTGCGCGACCACACCGCCCGCCAGCATCTGCCGGTGATCGTCATGTCCGGCCATGCCGATATGGACGACGTCAGCGACCTGCTGCGCCTGCATGTGCTCGACCTGTTCCGCAAACCGATCTACCACGCCCGCTTGCTGGAGACACTCGACAATCTGTTTCCCAAGTCGGTGATGCAGGTGGTGGGGCGGTAGGCCAATGCGTTCAGATCAACAAGGCAAAGTCGCGCAAAACCCCTGCCGTCTGCGGTAGGCCTTGCCTCGAATAGCACTCCAGCAGGGCTTCGGCGGTGTAAGGCATACGAACCAAGCTGCGCCGCATTTCAGCCACAGCCTCCAGAACGGCAGCCTGATCGAGGTCCCACAAGTCCATGATGAATTCGTCAGGGTGCTGTGCCTCTACACCGAAACAGCGCAATGCGGATGGGGGAAAGTCTTTCAGGTTGAACGTCACGATGACTTCCGCGTTGCTTCTGATCGCGGCGGCAAGAACATGTACGTCATCGGGGTCGGGCAGATTCAGAGCCGGGTACAAGGATTCATGACCGACAACCAGTGCATCGGGAATCGCCGCTTCCATCAGTGTGGAAATACGGTCCAATTGCCCCCGGGTAAGATCCCGCCGTTTCAGCAATAGATTCCTTTTCCATTCATCATCGATCTGGGCGCTCCATCTGGCTCTGTAAAGGCCCTTGCCAGCGAGCCTGACCAACAAGTCGCGCAAAGGGGCGGGATAAAGAACGCATGCGTCGTAAATCGTGGTGAACGGTGAGTGACGCATCAATACCCCAGGTCAAGCTCTTCCGATAGCGCGGTCAAGTCGTCCATCGCCTTGCGGCTGGCCTGATCCCGCTGCTGTTTGTAGATCATCAGGTCAGAGAAGAGAACACGACGATGTCGACCGGCCGTGTGATGGGGCAATGCTCCTTCCTCGAGCAGTTTCACCAGATGAGGGCGCGAAACGCTCAGCAGATCCGCGGCCTCCTGCGTGGTCAGCTCCGCGTGGACCGGCACTACCCGCACAGAGTTGCCCTGTGCCAACTCTCCCAGTATATCCAGGAGCAACCGCAGCGCACTGGTTGGCAGTTCGACGGCATGCGCCTTGTTATCGGCGTCGTAGATCTCGATGCGCTGCATGTCAGCCTGGGTGCATAGCACGGCTGCCAGGTCTCGTTGCCCCTGCACAGCGGCTGCTACTTCACGGGCCTCGGGAAACTCGGTACGGATAGGCACAGTCATGAACTTTCTCGCTGAAGACTTCTGTTCACTTCAACATATTCGAAATAAACGAAAAATCAAGTATCACCAACTTCCCTTCCCTGACGTCCTCGCAAAGACTAGACAGGCCCCCCATGAGCGGCAATCAGACGCTATTCGACAGATCAGGTCAGACAGTTCCTAGGAAGATCCATCCCCCCTACAGTTGATAACTGAAGCTCACCGTGAACCGCGGCCGCCGGTTCAGGCTGTCGAGGGCGATGTCCGACATGGGCTTGGCCACCTCCAGCGCGATGTTGTAATAGCGCGCATCGCCAAACCGCAGCCCTACCGCCGCCGACGACATCTTCGCCTTCTGCACCTCCAGTTCGTTGAACCAGGCCCGCGCGCTATCGAGCACCACATAGGGCTGCAGCACCTTCAGCCACTGGCCCTCACGCTGGATGCTGTAGTTCAGCTCGTAGGCCAGGCCCCAACCCTTGTCGCCGGAGGCCTGGTCGCTGGGGTAGCCACGACCGAAGTTCTGCCCGCCGAACACCGCCCGTTCGCTGTCGGGCAAACTGTCGTTGCTCCAGTAACCGGCAGCGGACACGACCCCTTGCCAGTGTTCGAGGAAATTGTCGCTCTGCACCCCGGACAGGCGCAGGCGCAGGAAGTCCAGGTCGTAGCCTGCATTGGTGCGTGCGCCAAAATGGTCGAGGCCCTGGTAAACCCCGGCGCTGAGGATGCGCAGGCGCTTGGCCTCGGCCTTGCGCCAATCACCCTCGAACGACAGCGCGCGAATGTCGGTGTGGCTGTCGAGCTTCAGCGGGAAGCCCACGACCTGGTAGTCGATCTGGTCATTGACCGCATAGAAGCGCCCGACCACATCCAGCCATTCGGTCGGCGAGGCGATCAACGCCTGGCTGAGCCCGATCGAGTAACGCTCGTTCTCGCGGTGCTGGGTCAGGTCGATACCGTTGTCCAGGCGAATGCGCGCCTTCGGGTCGCTGCGATAGCGCGATGCCGACAACAGCAGTTGCGTACCCTCGTCATCCAGGAACTGGCTGTAGTCGACGCGGTAATAGTGTTCCTTGTCCTCGCCCGGTGGCACCAGCACGCTGGCGCTCAACTGCTCGGCGAAGCGAGTCTGGGCATTGCTGCTGGCGCCCAGCAGCGCTTGCAGGTCGTCACGGTTGCCGTCGCTGAGGTTGAGCGTGGTGGTGAAGGGCTTGCGCGAAGCCTGGGCAATCAGGCGCGTGGCACCGTCGGTGGTGCCTGGTGGCGGCACCTGGGCCTGGAAGGTGACACCGGGGATACGGCTGATCAGGCTGGTGTAGCGCTCGAAGGTCTTGCGCGTCAGCGGCCGTTCGGCCTTGAGCTTGTTCACCAGACGCTCGACATAGCCCGATGCGGAGCCGATATCGCCCTGAACCTCGTAGTCGCGGATATAACCTTCCACCAGCACCACCCGCACGCGGCCATCGGCGAAGTCTTGCGGCGGAAGATAGGCGTACGACAACAGATAGCCGTCCTGCTGATAGCGCTGGGTCAGGCGTCGGGTGACCTCGATCAGTTCAGCGAGGGTCACGCTGCGATTGAGTATCGGTTGGTAATGCTCGCGCAGATCTGCCAAGGGGTAGACGGTCCCACCCTCGAAGCGCACCTTGCGCACCAGGACCTGGGTGTTCATCTGCAATGGCGTTTGTTGGGGTGCCGCTGGTGCCGGTACATTCAGCCCAGGCTTGCCCGGACGATAGGCGTCCACCGGTAGATTCGGCGTGGGCAGGCGGCGTTCGGTTTCGTTGCTGTTGAGAAAACTCGGGAGGGGTTCGGCGCGGGCCACGCAGGCCCAGGACAGCGCCAGCATCGTCACCAGCAGTGGACGCATTCGGACACTCCATGATCCTGTGGAACCAGGGGCGCCCGGTAGGGACGCCCTTGTCATGCAAGCGTAGGTGTTGAGCGCGCTGTCGTCTAACCGAGCGCCCGGCGGATCAGCGAAAAAGATCCGCCGGGCACTTTATCAGCGCTGCGCGCCGCCCAAGGCACCGGTCACACCACCCAGTACGCCGCCGAGCCCGCCACTCTGGCCACCGCTGCCATTGACCAGCGTGCCAGCCTGGCCAACGGTGCCACCGACTGCGCTGACCGTCGCCCCCACCTGGCTGACGACCGGGTTGCCGGTGGCCGCGCCAAGCTGGCTGCCTGCACTGGCCACCGCACCGCCCACCTGATTGAGCAACCCGGCGACCGGCGCACCGACGCCCGTCGCAGCACCAACCTGCTGGGTGACACTGGCCACGCCACTGACGACCGGCGTCACACCGGCGCTCACCTGTTGCGTCACCGCGGCCACCGGAGCACCTGCTGCCGTATTGGTGACGCCATTGCCACCGAGCACCGTGCCGAGCGCAGCGACGGTGTTGCCAACCTGGCCCGTGCTGCCACCTACCGACGCTACCGCCGGATTACCAGTGCCCGCCGCCAGCCCGCTGCCAGCGCCAGCAACCACGCCGCCAACGGTTTCCAGCAGGCCAGTGCGTGCGCCGCCGGTTGTCGGGGCCAGACCGCTGGTGGTGCTGACGGTGCTACCCACATTGCTCACCACCTGCCCGAGCGTACTGGTCAATGGATTGCCGTTGCCGGTGCCTGCAACCTGTTGCCCGGCCTGGTCGAGCGCCCCGCCGACCTGGTTGAGGGTCTGGTTCAGCGGGCCAGCGAGCCCGGTTTGCCGGGTGACATTGGCAGTGGTGTTTTCCACCAGCGACACCACCGGCACCAACGCATTGCTTACCCCCTGCGTGGCGCCCGCCAGCGGGCCGCTGGTACCGACAGGGGTCAGCGTGTTGCCCAGCATGGTGACCGCCTGACCGACACGGTCGACGCCTTGCCCGGCGCCTGCCACCACTTGGTTGACCAATGGAACCTGCTCGACCGGTGAGCTCGTTGCCAGCGCCCCTATGCCCTGTCCCAGGCCGGATACGCCGGTCCCGAGGTCGGAGGTGGCTGCCCCCACCACGCCGAGTGTCGTACCAACGGCATTGTTTCCGGTGCCCAGTTGCCCAAGCCCCTCGCTCAAGCCGGAGCCGACACTACTGACGGCATCACCCGTGGACGACACCAACGAACCTACGCCGCCGGTCAGCGAAGTGTTCCCCGCCACCGGCAGCGAGCCGATCATCTCACCCAGGTTGCTGACACCATCGCCCAAGCCGGAAACAGTATTGCCGACCTGGCCGACGACCTGACCGGTGACCAGCGGGGTCGGCGTATTACCGCCGCCCGTACCACCATCACCACCGCCTGGCGTTCCGCCACCGTTACCAGGATTGGTACCGCCGCCTCCCGTACCATCTCCTCCACCACCGGTGCCACCACCAGTGCCACCGTTGCCTGCGCCGTTGCCACCACCCGCCATACCGCCGCCATCACCACCGCTGCCGCCCGATCCGTCGGAGCCGCCGCCTGCACCTGCACCAGCGCCACCATCGGTGGACGAGCCATCAACCTCGCTGTGATGACCACCACCACCGCTGCTGCACCCGGCAAGCCCAAGGGCCATGACCAGCGCCAATGCCGTACTCGCTTTCATCCAAACCTGAGTTTTCATGGGCGACTCCCGCACTGCTTTGTTGTTGGATAGGCGCGCTGGCCAGGCTGGCCAGCGTTATGCCTTCAGTCAGCAGTGAAGCTCTGGCGGTTCGCCGGCGGTAGGTCGTAAGTTGGTATTAATACGGGGGAATAAGGCGCTGACGGCGCTGGAAAGCCTATGAAATTCAGTGAGTTGTGAGGGCAGCCCGAATGGCTGACCGAAAGGTTTAATACCATGTCATTAGTACAAGGAAGCGCTGGCTGAGAGCGGCTACTCCGCCACCTGGAACTCGACCCGTGCCGTCTCGCCGCTCTCATCCAACGCACTCAACTCGATGCGTCCTGACTGCTCGAAACGCACCAGCAGGCTGTCCTGCCCTTCGGTCTCGCCCAGCGGCCGGCCATTGAGGAACCACCAGCGCCGCCCAGCCCCACCCAGTGCCGATACGTGCAGTTGCAGTGGCTCGTGACTGGTGAGCGGCCGGCGCAAGTTGTCGCCTGCGCGCACACCGACGATCGACAGCGGCGGCGCGCTGGGCGGCACCTGCGGTGGACAGGCAGGATCGACCATCGGCAGCCGCGCACTACGCCGCTCTACCCGTGGCAGCCAAGGTTCCAGAGGCGCAGGCCAGAGGGCAATTTCCAGTGCTTTCGCCCCAGGACAGCTGGCATCGACCCGCAAGCCGCGCTCATTGACCCATACCGTTTCCCGCAGGCCCAACCCCAGCGGCTGGTCGGCAGCCTGCAAGGTCGGCGGCGTGGTGCCGTCGAGGGTCCAGGCAAAACGCTGGCGGCGGCATTGCGGGTCCTGACGATTCATCGGCTGCCCCAGCGGCCAGCAGATCGCTGCCACGCCGACACTGCCCGGCACGTTCTCCACGGGCACGGCAACACCGCGCTGGCTGTCGCGATTGCTCAGCAGGTCGTGCACCTGCAGCATCAGCGGCGCTGCCGAAGCCAGGCCGAACTGGCCCGGCACTGGCGTGCCATCGGGCCTGCCTATCCAAACGCCAATGATGTACCGCGGGCCGACCCCGACCGACCAGGCATCGCGAAAGCCATAGCTGGTGCCAGTCTTCCAGGCCAGTTGCGGGCGCTGCACCAGCTCGGCGTGCGGGTCGCGGTCCGGACGTGCCTGGCCGCTGAGAATACGCCGCACGATCCACGCCGAACCCGGCGACAACAGGCGCCGCTCCAGCAGCGGGTCCTGGGGCTGCAGGCGGATCTTCGCGCTCTTGCCTTCACGCGCCAGCGCGGCATAGCCACCCACCAGGTCCTCCAGGCGGCTGCCCGCGCCGCCGAGAATCAGCGACAGGTTCGGCTCGGCCAGTGGCGGCAGTATCAGCGGCACCCCACCGATACGCATCTGCGCGGCAAAGCGTTTGGGCCCATAGGCCTCGAGCAACTGAACCGCTGGCAGGTTGAGCGACAACGCCAGCGCCGAACTGGCCGACACCGGCCCACTGAAGCCCATCGAGAAGTTGCCCGGACGATAGTCGCCATAGCGACGCGGCACATCCTGCAACAGCGATTCGGAGTGGATCAGTCCATCGTCCAGGGCCATGCCATAGAGAAACGGCTTGAGGGTCGAGCCTGGCGAGCGCAGGGCATGCACCATGTCGACATGGCCGAAGCGGCGCTCATCGCCCAGGTCGATGGAGCCCAGGTAGGCACGCACCGCCATGGTCTGCGCCTCGACCACCAGGATTGCCGCCGAGGTGCGCTCGGGCAAGCGTGCACGCCAACCGAGCAGCAGGTCTTCGAGACGACGCTGCAACGATGCATCGAGCGTGGTGCGGATCAGCGTCGGGCTGTCCGCCGTGTTCAGCCGCCGAGCCAGCAGTGGCGCCAGCGCCGGCTCCTGGCGTGGGGCGAGCAGCAAAGGCTCCTCGCGCGCCTCGGCAATCCGCTGCTCAGGCCACACCTGGTAATCGGCCAGGCGTTGCAGCACCTTGTCGCGGGCACGCTGCGCACGCTCGGGATGGCGATCCGGGCGCAGGCGGCTGGGCGCCTGGGGCAGTACGGCGAGCAATGCCGCCTCGGCAGGCGTGAGGTGCTTGGGCGACTTGCCCAGGTAGGCCCAACTGGCGGCAGCGACGCCCTGCAGGGTGCCGCCGAAGGGCGCGCGATCGAGGTAGATCTGCAGGATCTCGCGCTTGGACAGGTGCCATTCAAGTTGCGCCGTACGCCACAGCTGACGCAGCTTGCCGGCCAGGGTGCGATCATGGGGGTCGAGCAAACGTGCCACCTGCATCGACAGCGTGCTGCCGCCGGACACCACGCGTCCGCCACGCAGGTTCAGCCAGGCCGCGCGCGCCAGGGCCAGCGGGTTGACCCCGGGATGGTCGTAGAACCAGCGATCCTCGTAGGTGAGCAGCGCCTCCAGATACAAGGGCGATACCTCCTCGGGGCTGACCGGATAGCGCCACACGCCGTCGGCATCGGCGAAGCGCCACAGCGGCGTGCCGTCCTCGGCGAGCACCACCCGCGCCAGGTCGTCGCCCGGCATCGGCAACGGCCACAGGCGATCCGCCAGCCACAGCAAGACGACGCTCGACAACACAGTAATGCCGATACCACGCAAGATCCTTGCGCTGCGCGTACGCGGGCGAACTATGCTTGCGCCTGGCATCGGGAACCGACCCCATCGAACGATGGCCAAAGGCTTGGGATGATCATCAGGAAGCAGCTATGCATGTAGAAGGGTTTTTCGAGTGGTTGGGCCAGGCGCTGGGCGCGGTGATCAAGTTCATCGTCGATGTCATGAGCGGGCTGTTCAATCTGCTGGCCAATGCCGGCGGCAATTTCATCGACGGGCTGGCGCGCACCTTGGGCATGGACACCTCGCTGGTCAGCATCCTTGCGCTGATCGTCGGGCTGATGCTGCTGTACTCGGCGATCCGGGCGTTCATGCGGGCGTCGATCGTGATGGGCATCATCTGGCTGGTGCTGGGCTTGTGGGTGTTGAGCTGGATCATTCACTGACCCAAGGCCCGCCATCCATGAACCTGTGGGAGCGGATTCACCCGCTCCCACAGTCGCATCAACGGCTACGCACCACCATCTCGCCCTGGCTATCCCCCACTGCCTGCAGGTTCGGCCGGTACATCGACTCCACCTGCGGCGGCGGAATGCGATAGCTGCCCGGCGTTACCGCACGCGCCAGGTACAACAGGTGCGTGGTGCCATAGCTGTCGAGCTTGAGGGCGGCCACATAACGGTCGTCGCGGTACTCCTGGTGAACCACGCTGGCGTTCTGCATCGATTCGCGCCATTGCTTGACCGCACTGCTGGCGTTGTCGAGGCTGGCCGCGCTCTGCGCCAGGTTCTGGTTTTCCAGCTCCAGGCCCGCCGGCAGCAGGTCGACCACCAGCGCATCTGGCACCTGGCTCTGGGCCTTGAGCGCCAGGTGCACCAGCACCAGGTCGCCACTGCGCAGGTTGCGCAGGTCCAGGGCCTGGCCGTTCATGCCCAGGTATTCGCGACGGATCTCCATGCCATTGCTGCTGGCCGCAGGTGCCTGGCGCGGATAACCGGACAGGGTCAGTTGCTGGTAGAGGGTCTCGCTGCCCTGGTTCTGGATGCTCAGCGGCGATGCCAGCAACGGGCCTTCGAGCTTCATGCCCGATTCGGCGTTGTTGAACTCGCGAACCTCGCCGGCGCTGTCCAGGCGCGCCTGCCAGTTGCCTTCGGGCTTGCCCAGCAGGCCACGACCGGCGAGGAACAGCGCGTTGCGCTCCTGGGTCGACAGCCAGCGGTTGGAGGCCAGTTCGTCGGACAGCGCAAACAGCCGCTGATCGACCTGGTTGCTGGCCAGGTTGTTCTCCTGCAGCAGGGCCAGGATCAGTGCCTGGTCACGCACCGCGCTGCCGTAGTCGGCCAGCCAACCCTTGCCACGGCCGATGGAAAGACCGGCCTGCAACGCCTGCTGCGAACGCGGCTTGTCGCCCATCTTGTCCAGTGCCACCGCCAGTTGCACGAGCGGCAGGCCGGAGCGGGCGTCGCTGCGGCGTTCGAACAGGCTGCGCAGCGCACCCAGCGGCGCCTGCTGGCTGCGGGCGAGCACCAGGGCGGCGTAGGCCTGCACGGCAAAGCGGGTGTGCTCGGCGTCCTGGCTGTAGTCGACCTCGATCAGGTTGCGTTCCTGCAGGTAGCGCAGCAGCCGCTCGTTGGCCTTCTTCAAGGCATCGGCAGGCACGCCGTAGCCTTGCTCACGCGCACGCAGGAGGAAGTCGGTGACGTAGGCGGTCAGCCAGTACTCTTCCTCGCTGTCCGAACTCCACAGGCCGAAGCTGCCGTTGTAGCGCTGCATGCCCAGCAGGTGCTCGATGCCCATTTCGATCTTGCGCTTGCGCACATCGGCCGGTTCGCCCTTGATACCCAGGCGCTTGAGACTGTCGGCATCGGCATAGAGCGAGGGGTACAGGCCGCTGGTGGTCTGCTCCAGGCATCCGTAAGGGTAGGCTTCCAGAGCGCGGATCTGTTCGGCCAGGTTCAGCGGCGGGCGACTCGACAGCGCCAGGCTGGCTTCAAGGCCTGCCGATTCGAACTCGGCCAGCTCATTCTCTGGCAGGGTCCAAGGCTGGTCCTTCAGCGCCACGCGGTAGTGCTTGAGCATGGCCGGATACGCCGGGCGCACACCCAGGGTCCATTCGCGCTCGAAGCCGGTGGCCGTCTCGCCCGGCAACTGCAGGCCATCGACACGCACGTGTACCTTGCCCTGCCCCAGGCCACCACGGGCCTGGACCGGGATCATCAACGTGCTGCGCTGGCCCTCGGCGAGGTTGATGTTCTGTTGGGCAGCCCCAGCGAGGTCGAGCTGCCCGTCGGTGGTCACCTGCACGTTGAGCTGCTGGGCGCGGCCAGACAGGTTGGCCAGGTCCAGGGCCAGGCGGGTCTGGTCGCCACCGGCAAGGAAGCGCGGCGCCGACAGCTCGGCAATCAGCGGTGCCGCTACGACCGTCTTGCCTTCGGCCATGCCGAAGTGCTCGTCGGTCCAGGCTTGCGCCATCAGGCGCAGTTCGCCGTTGAAGTCAGGAATATCGACCGTGGCCTGGCCTTCGCCTTTCTCATCGAGCGTTACCGGCAGGCTCTGCTGGGCGACGATGGTGACCGTGGTATTCGGGCGCTTGCCGCCCTTGGCCATGGCGGCGTCGCCACCAAAGGCCAGGCTCGCCAGACGCCCCTGGCCGGCTTCGATCAGTTGGCCGTAGATGTCCAACTGGTCGGCGCCGTAGGCCTTGCGGCCGAACAGGCTGGCGAAGGGGTCGGGGGTCTTGAAGTCGGTGATGTTGAGGATGCCCACATCCACCGCAGACAACAGCACATGCACCTGTTTCGGCACGCTGCCATCAGCATTGACGGCCTTGAGCTTGACGGTCAGGGGCTGCTTGGGACGCATCTTCTCCGGCGCCTGCAGGCTGACCGCCAGCTTGCGCTCGGCACGGTCCAGCGGCAGGTGCAGCACACCGACGGCGCGCTTGGGCGTGGCATTGACCTTGCGCTCGCCCGGACGAATCACCAGGGCGCTGATATAGAGGTCGTGACGGGCCCATTTCTTGTCCAGCTCGACCTCGAAGGTCTTGCCCTCGGCAGGTACGTCGATTTCCTGCCACCACAGCGGGCCGTCGCTCGACTCGATCATCAGGTAGCCGCTACCCGCGGCAGGCGGCGTGACGGTGACCTTGGCGGTAGCACCGTCGGCGTAGGACGGTTTGTCCAATGCCAGCTTGACCTGGTCCGGGCGTACCGCGCCGCCTTCGGCGTTGTCCTGGGCGCGGTAGCCGGCCCAGAAGCGCTCGCTGGATACCAGCCCAGTCTCGGGGTCTTCGACCTCGACGCGGTATGGGCCCCATTCCACCGGGAAGGTCAGCTTGGCGGTGGAACCGGCCTTGATGCTGACGGTTTCTTCGCTCTGGGTGAGGAATTTCTCGTTGTAGTTGTAGCTCCAGCCATCGCTCTGCGAGTAGTTCCAGTAGTAGTCGCGCCGCTCACGGATCAACCGCACCTTGAGGTCGTCGGCGGCGAGCTTGTTGCCGTCGCGGTCGGCGACCAGCACCTCGAACTGCACCGGGGCATCGCTGTCGGTCTCTTCGCCATCGAACAGGCCGCGCAAGCCCGGCAAGCGATCGGCCGGCCAGATCGGCTGCTCCAGGCGGCGGGTGATCGGTCGACCGCCAGACTCCTGCAGGCTGGCCTGCACAGTCAGTTGTAGCGGCGAGCGGGCCTCGGCCCAGCGGCTCTCGATATCGACAGTGGCCTTGCCGGCCTGGTCGAGGGTGACTTCATCGAGTTCCAGGTCCTGGGTCAGCTCGCTCTCGGTGACCGAGCCGAACTGATAACCCGGCAGCGCCGGCACGGCTTCACGCAGCGGGCGGATGTAGGCCTGGCCACTCAGGCGATTGCCGGCGGCAGGCGCGCCATAGAGGTAGCGACCATTGACCTGGATGCGCGCGGTTTGTTCGGGGCTGAGCGGTGTCTTGCTGCCCTTGAGCTCCAGCGCCAGGCGCTCGGGCAGGAAATCTTCGACGAGGAACTCGTAAACCTGCTTGCGGCCGCCGCCCAGGTCGAGCAGCAGCTGCCAACGCCCGGTGGGCGCTTCGCTGGCCAGTTGCAACTGGTACTGGAACAGGCCGTTCTGGTCAGCCTCCCAGACGAACTTGCGGCTGACCTGCTCATCAGGGCGACGCACTTCGACCGTCACTGGCTGGGCCTTGACCGGCTTGCCGTCCTGGTCGCGCAGCAAGCCGTTGAGCAGCACGGTTTCGCCGGGGCGATACAGGTCGCGCGGGCCAAAGATGAAGAACTGCAGCGGGTTGGCCTGGGGGCCGGTGATGTCGAACTCGGCCAGGTCCAGTGCGGCGGTGTTCAGGCGAAGCAGCGTGGTGTGCACGCCCTGGGTGGCGATCAGGGTGTCGGCCTTGGCCGTGATCGGCAGCTCGGCATGGCCCTTGCCATCGGTCTTGGCCTGGGCCAGCAGCTTGCCCTTGTCGTCGTGCAGTTCGAGGGTCACGTCACTCAGGGCCTTGCCGCCTTCGAGGGCCTGGGCGAACACGTCGAGGCGGTCGCGGTAGCGGTGGGCGGACACGCCGATATCACTGAGGGTGAACAGGGTCGCCGGTTGCGAATAGTCGTAGGTACCGGAGGCGCGCATCACCGCCAGGTATACGCCCGGTTCCTGCAACGGCTTGATCCCGGCGATCGGCAGCAGCACGGTTTCGCGGGTGTTGCGTGCAGGGTTCAGGTCGAAGCGGCCGCTGTAGACCAGCTCGGCCATGTCCAGGGTTTCCTTGGACTGGTAGTAGTACAGGCTGCTGTTACGGCCCCAGTTGACCAGGAAGGTCGAGAGCATTTCCGGTTTGACCCGGAAGAACTCGACATCGACCTTGTCGACGTTCAAGGCGATGACCGGCAAACCTTCGGCCAGGCGGGTAGGCAACAGAGAGCCACGGCTGGCAAAGCCGACGGTCGGCTGCATGTCGCGGGTTTCCAGGCGGCTGACCGACTCGCCCTGAAGCGTCTTGCCGTTGACCGCGAGCAGGCCCTTGTCGACGGTCAGCACCAGCTTGCGCTGCGGCTCGAGGTGGCGCAGGCGCAACTCCATCTGATTGTCGGACAACTCCCAGGCGCCGTCGAGCTTGCCCTTGACGGTATCGACCAGGTGCACCTTGGCGGCGAAGTCCTGATTGGCATCGAGCGGCACCGAGAAGCTGATCGACAGGGTACTGGCACCGTCGAGCTGGACCTCCGAGACGTCCAGCACGTTGAGCTCACGGTCGGCGTAGCGCTTGGCGAGCGCTGCCGGGTCCTCGCGCTTGGCGGGCTTGGCTTCGGCTGGCGCGCTGGCCGCGGGCTTTTCCGCCGGCGCGGGGGCGTCCTTGGAGGAGGAATCACAGGCACTGAGCAGGGCCAGCGCGCAGGCCAGCAACAATCCTTTGTTGAACATGGGAGAGAGGACTCTTCGGCAGCAGGGTGGTGAGGGCAGGAACTATAGCGCAACCTAAGGCAGGCTACCTGCGCTGCAGTGGCAAATGAGACCGCGTTCGCACGGATTGGTTGCCTGGCCGGTACAATGGCCACCAGCCGAAAACCGGGGCCGCCGTGCGCCCCTTCGCGGGCAAGCCCGCTCCCACAGGATAAGCGCTCCCGCATGCCCTCACTGCTCACCGACTGGCAGCACCGCCTCACCCACCGCAAGGTCTGGGCCCTGGCCGCGCCGATGATCCTTTCGAACATCTCGGTGCCGCTGGTGGCACTGGTCGACAGCACGGTCATCGGCCATCTGCCCCACGCCCACCAGCTCGGTGCCGTCGCCGTCGGCGCCACACTGTTCACCTTCATGGTCGGCCTGATGGGGTTCCTGCGCATGGGTTCGACCGGCTTTGCCGCCCAGGCCGCCGGTCGCGCCGACGGCGCCGCGCTGCGCCAGGTGCTGGTACAAGGGTTGCTGCTGGCGCTGGCGTTCGCCGTGCTGATCGGCCTGCTTGCCCTGCCGTTCAGCCAGTTCGCGCTGCACATGATGCAACCCGGCGAAGCATTGCACAGCGCCACCGAAGACTTCTTCCATACCCGCCTGCTCGGCCTGCCAGCGGCACTGGCCAGCTATGCCCTGGTCGGCTGGTTCCTCGGCACCCAGAACGCCCGCGCACCGCTGGCGATCCTGCTGACCACCAACCTGCTGAACATCGTCCTCAACCTGTGGTTCGTGCTCGGACTGGACTGGGGCGTACTCGGTTCGGCGCGGGCCTCGGTGATCGCCGAATGGAGCGGGGCGCTGCTGGGCCTCGCCCTGACCCGCCCGGCGCTGCGCGCCTATCCTGGGCGCATCGCCTGGGCCGCGCTGAAACGCTGGCAGGCCTGGCGCCCGCTACTGGCGGTCAACCGCGATATCTTTCTGCGCAGCCTGGCCTTGCAGCTGGTGTTCCTGCTGATCACCGTGCAGGGCGCGCGCCTGGGCGAGGCGACGGTCGCGGCCAACGCGCTGCTGCTCAATGGCCTGCTGCTGACTGCCTATGCCCTGGACGGCCTGGCGCATGCGGTCGAGGCCCTGTGCGGCCACGCCATCGGCGCACGTGAGCGCGACACCCTGCGCCGCTCGCTGGTGGTCGCCTGTGGCTGGTCGCTGATCGTCAGCCTGGTCTTTGCCGGGCTGTTTCTGCTGGGTGGGCACCTGTTCATCGATTTGCAGACCGATATCCAAAGCGTGCGTGACGCGGCCTACCCCTACCTGCCTTACCTGGCGCTGCTGCCATTGGTAGCGGTGTGGAGCTACCTGCTGGATGGCCTGTTCATCGGAGCGACGCGTGCCCGCGAAATGCGCAACGCGATGCTGGTATCGGTGGCGATCGCATTGCCGCTGGCATTCGCCCTCAGAGGATTCGGCAACCATGGACTGTGGCTGGCGTTTCTCGGATTCATGGGATTGCGCGCGGTGACGCTGGGGTGGGTGGGGTGGCGGTTGCAACAGCGGGCGGCATGGATCGGTTGAAGCAGGGCCGCTCCTGCAAACCTTGCAGGAGCGGCCCGCCGATCAGGACGACAGGTACGAAGAACGGGTCAGGCCCAGACGCAGCGCATCCAGGAACTGAGTCCGCTCACGGGCGGTAATCTTGGCGCTGGCGACCTTGTCGCGGTAGTGAGTCATCAACTCCTCCGGCGACAGGTGCACGTAGCGCAGCATGTCCTCGATGGTGTCGTGGGTCTCGATGCCGGCGTGGTACACGCTACCGTCAGCGTTCTGGTAGATGTTCACCGAGTCGGTGTCACCGAACAGGTTGTGCATGTCGCCGAGAATCTCCTGGTAGGCGCCGACCAGGAACACACCCAGCAGGTAGTCCTCCCCTTCGCGCACCGCATGCACCGGCATGCTGGTTTCGATGCTCTGCTCGTCGACGTACTGGTTGATCTTGCCATCGGAGTCGCAGGTCAGGTCCTGCAGCACCGCGCGGCGCATGGGCTCTTCGTCCAGGCGGTGCAGCGGGATGATCGGCAGTACCTGGCCGATGGCCCAGGTGTCCGGCAGGCTCTGGAACACCGAGAAGTTGCAGATGTACTTGTCGGCCAGCTTGTCGTTGAGCTCGTCCAGCACCTGGCGGTGCGAACGCTGGCGAGCCTTGAGCGAGTTGTGCAGGCGACGGCACACAGCGAAGTAGCATTGCTCGGCCAGGGCTTTTTCGGAGAGGCTGATCTTGCCGTCGGCATACTGCGCAGCCACGTCACCCATGTAGTGGGTGGCGCGCCAGTAGGTCTCGGTGACCATCTCGATGTCGGTCGGGCCGAGCAAGTCGGCCAGCCACTGCACGGTCTCGGGCAGCGCCTCCTTGTTCTCGATGGTCGGCACTTCGTCGTTGTGGCTTTCGACGTCGGTGACCTGGATCACCAGCATGGCGTGATGCGCAGTCAGCGAGCGACCGCTCTCCGAGAAGATGTGCGGGTGCGGCAAGCCTTGGGCGTCGCAGAACTCCTTGAGCATCCCCACCACCACGCCGGCATAGTCATCCATGTCGTAGTTGATCGAGCTGGCGTTGCGCGAGTGGGTGCCATCGTAGTCGACGCCCAGCCCGCCACCGACGTCGATGTGATCGACCGGCAGGCCCAGGCCGCGCAGCTCGCCGTAATAGCGGATGGCTTCCTTGAAGCCGTGCTGGTAGTCGGCGAGGTTGGCGATCTGCGAGCCCATGTGGAAGTGCAGCAGGCGAATACCCTGGTCGAGCCCGGCATCACGGAAGCGGCTGACCACCGACAGCAATTGCGCAGCCGACAGGCCGAACTTGGATTTCTCGCCCCCGGTGTCGGCCCACTTGCTCGACGCCAGCGACGACAGGCGCACGCGCAGGCCGACCTGTGGCTTGACCTTGAGCTCGGCGGCCTCCTCGATCACCAAAGCGACCTCGGATTCCTTCTCGATGACGATGAACACGTTGTGGCCGAGCTTCTGACCCATCAGCGCCAGGCGGATGAACTCGCGGTCCTTGTAACCGTTGCAAACGATGGTGCCGCCCTTGGGCGCCAGCGCCAGCACGGCCAGCAGCTCGGGCTTGGAGCCGGCTTCGAGGCCGATCGAGACGTTTTGCGTGGCGATGATGTTCTCGACCACCGCTTCCTGCTGGTTGACCTTGATCGGATAAAGGGCCGTGTACTGGCTCTGGTACTCCAGGCGCGCAATGTTGGCGTCGAAGGCACCGGTCAGTTGGCGTACGCGGTCCTGCAGGATGTCCGGGAAGCGGACCAGCAGTGGCAGCGACAGGCCACTCTGGCGCAGCTCGTCGACCTGCTCGAAGAGATCGATCGGCGCGCTGTCGGGGCCGTTGGGGCGTACTTCGACACGCCCGGCTTCATTGATGGCGAAATAACCAGCGCCCCAATGGCGGATACCATAAACACTGCGGCTGTCGGCCACGGTCCATTGGCTGCCATCGTCCTTGCGTGTGCGTCGTACGGACATTCAAGTCCCCTATAGATAAGTCAAGACACTGCCCCGCGATGGGTGCGGGCGCAGTGTAGAAGCTGAAAATGACGATTCGTCCGTCTTCGGGGGTAGACCCCGGCAACGGAAACGAGTTTAGAAAGCACTGGGCAAAAAATCCTGCGGGCTGGCTCAGCCGCCGGACTTCTTCGCCTTGAAGCCCTGCTTGATCAGTTCGGCGAGCAACAGCTCGACGTGATCACCCTGGATCTCGATGACGCCGTCTTTGAGGGCGCCACCGGTACCGCATCGACGCTTGAGCGTGCTGGCGAGATCCTTGAGCTGCTCGAGCGGCAGCGGGACGCCGGTAATGGTAGTGACGGTCTTGCCGCCACGCCCTTTGCTTTCACGACGTACCCGGGCGATGCCATCGCCTTCGGGGATGAGTTGCTGCTTGCAGACACACGCGTCCACCGGCTTGCTGCAGTCGGGACAGTGCCGACCAGCGTCGGTGGAAAACACGAGACCGCCGAGGGCGGAGAAGGAAGAAGCTTTCTTGGCCACTTTTGTTCCTCTTGCTGAGGACAAAAACTGGTCGGACCACAGGGGGACTGGACCGACCGCGAAGCCCCACTCTGGCAGGGGCGGCGCTACTGTCGCAGGTGTTGCGACAGCCCGAAAAGGGCGCGCAGTGTAACGATAAATCCTTGGCTTGCTAAGTACTGGATTGCGGCATTTTGCGAATGTTTTGCGACGTGGTGGAGCGCTGGCTGCTAAAGGCTCGCCTTGTAGCGCTGCAACGCCGCCAGCGAGTCCGGACAGAAGTCTTTCTCCCGGCTCTCGGCCTCTGCCTGCTCCACAGTGACGAAGCGCGCCTCTATGACCTCTTCAGGCTGCAACCGCAGCGGCGCATCGGACACAGCCGAGAACACCGCGCACCATAGCCGGTTGCCCGGCTGGTCGAAGTAGAACTTCTCGTGAAAGCGCAACGTCACGCCGGCGATGCCCAGTTCCTCCTCCAGCTCGCGGGCCGCTGACTCGGCGTACTCCTCGTGCGCCCCGACCATGCCACCGGCCGCCACATCCCAGTACCCGGGATACAACGCCTTGCTCAAGGTGCGCCGGTGCACGCACAGCTCGCCCTGGCTGTTGAACAGCAGAATGAAAGTGCAGCGCCCGATCAGCCCACGCTCGCGCAACTCGGCCCGCGCCAGTGCGCCCAGGTACTGGTCGTGCTCGTCCACCCAGGCCACCAGCTCGGCATCGGAGGCCGCGCGGTGCGCGACCTCGGCGGGATTGATGGTCATCCTTGCGAGAGCAACTGACGCAGGTCGATGACTGCGGCGTTGGCCCGGGAGATGTAGTTGGCCATTACCAGCGAGTGGTTGGCCCACATGCCGAAGCCACTGCCGTTGAGTACCATCGGGCTCCACAGCGGCTCCTGCGAAGCTTCCAGCTCACGAATGATCTGACGCACGCTGACGGTGGCGTTCTTCTTGGCCAGTACGTCGGCGAAGTCGACCTCGATGGCGCGCAGCAGATGCGACAGCGCCCAGGCCTGGCCGCGGGCTTCGTAGAAGACGTTGTCGATCTGCAGCCATGGCGTCTCGACGATTTCCTCGTCGACCTGCGGTGCCTGGCCGGCCTGGACGGTTTCGGTCTTGAGGTTGCTGTTGAGCTTGACCCGTCCCACGCTCGCCGACAGACGCTGGGACAACGAGCCCAGACGCGTGGCAACGTCGCCCAGCCAGTTGTTCAGATTGTCGGCGCGGGTGTAGAAGATCGCGCCCTGGTCGCCAGCGGCCAGGCGCACCTGGTAGCGGTTGAGCGACTTGATACCTTCCTCGAACTCCGACTCGCTGGAGGGCAGGATCCAGCTCTTGTTGTCGAAGTTGAAGCGCGGCTCGGCCTTGGCCAGGTCGGCGTCTTCGGTCGATTGCGACTGTGAGCGAGCGAAGTCCTTGCGCAGCGCACGCGACAGGTCGCGCACCTGGACCAACACGCCATATTCCCAGCTCGGCATGTTGTCCATCCACAAACCCGGCGGGAAGCGGTCGTTGGAGATGTAACCGCCCGGCTTGTCGAGCAGGGTGCCGGCAACGTTCTTGAGGGTTTCGATGGTGGTATAGCCCACCACCATCTGCTGGCCGTTACGCTCGGCCGCAGCCTGGGCGTTCTGTTGCACCGGGAACAGGTCGGGCTCTTCGCTCCAGTACCAGCCAAGGCCGATGCACACCAGCAGGTACAGGCCGATCAGAGTGCCCAGGGCGCGGCTCCAGAGGCCGCCGAGGTAGCTACGGGTGGCGGCGCCACGGCCATCGGCGCGCTCAGGGCGCTCGGCCTTGGCCTCACGGTTTTTCCAGTCCAGCATGGCGTTGTCCTTAATCAATCATGACGGTTCAGGGGCTTGGACCACAGGCCTCGGCCAGGGTGCCACGGCAAGCCCGCGTCCCAGCACTATAAAGCAGACGCCGCCATACGCATAAGCGACCAATGGGTCGGAAACTGAATAATCGGGCCTGAACGCTTTGTTGATTCACAGCACTCGCGAGCCGGAAAAGACCTGCTAGCATAGAGCCATCATTGAACCTGCACCCTAACCTCCAACAAGCAGTCAGGACATGACCCAGCCAGCCGAGCCCAGCCACGAGCGCTTGAAGCAGCATTTCGCCCAGCGGGTCATCCATCAGGCCCGACAGATCCTCGAGATCTGGCAGCGCCTGCAGCGTGGCGAGTGGTCGAGCGCAGGGCTGGGCGAGCTGAGCGACGCCAATCTGCGCCTGCAACGCTACGCCGATCGTTTCGAACAGCCCGAACACGGCAGCCTGTCGACTGCCATCGAGCAGACGCTGAGGGCCATCGAAGCGAACAGCACGCGGCTCAATTCAGAACTGATCGGCGAGCTCAATCGCCTGATGCAACGCTTGTCGCGCACCGGCCTGCGCAAGGGCGACCAGCTCGATCATGTGCCCCTGCCGCCCTTGCGCAAGCCGGTGTACATCCTGCTGCAGGACCATGACCGCGCCGAACGCCTGGCGCAACAGCTGGAGTTCTTCGGATTGGGCGTGCAGGCATTGGGCAACGCCGATGCCTTTCGTGCCTCGATGAGCGAACGCCTGCCTTCGGCCATCGTCATGGATGTCGATTTCAGTGGCCCCGGCCAGGGCCTCAAACTGGCCGCCGAAGCCCAGCAAAGGCTGGAGCTGCACATTCCGCTGCTGTTCTTCAGCCTCCACGAGACCGACACCCCGACCCGCCTGGCCGCCGTGCGCGCCGGCGGCCAGGAGTTCCTCACCGGCACCCTGGAAGCGTCCAGCCTGCTGGAAAAGGTCGAACTGCTGACCAGCGCCGCCCAATACGACCCGTTCCGGGTGCTGATCATCGATGACTCGCGCGCCCAGGCCATGCACACCGAGCGCCTGCTCAACGGCGCCGGCATCATCACCCGCACGCTCACCGAGCCGATCCGCACCATGGCCGAGCTCGCTGACTTCCAGCCCGACCTGATCATCCTCGACATGTACATGCCCGACTGCACCGGCACCGAACTGGCCAAGGTGATCCGCCACAACGACCGTTATGTCAGCGTACCGATCATCTACCTGTCGGCCGAGGACGACCTGGACAAGCAGCTCGACGCCATGAGCGAAGGTGGCGACGACTTCCTCACCAAGCCGATCCGCGCCCGCCATCTGGTGACCACCGTGCGCAACCGCGCCGCCCGCGCCCGTCATCTCAAGGCACGCATGGTGCGCGACAGCCTGACGGGGCTGTACAACCATACCCACATCCTGCAACTGCTCGAAGACTGCAGTTTCCGCGCCCGCCGCGAGGAACACCCACTGAGCTTCGCCATGCTCGACATCGACCATTTCAAGAAGATCAACGACCGCCATGGCCATCCGATGGGCGACCGGGTGATCAAGAGCCTGGCGCTGTTCCTCAAGCAGCGCCTGCGCAAGACCGATTTCATCGGCCGCTATGGCGGTGAGGAATTCGCCATCGTCATGCCCAACACCGGGCTGGAAGCTGCGTACAAGGTGCTCGACGAGATCCGCCAGCGCTTTGCCGAAATCCACTATCCCGCCCAGCCGAACGACCTGCAGTGCACCTTCAGCGCCGGGGTGGTGCAACTCGATGACACGCTGGACGCGCTGACCATGGCCAGCGCGGCGGATGAGGCGCTGTACCGGGCCAAGCACGCGGGGCGTAATTGCGTGGTGAGGGTCGAGCCCTAGACTGGCACTCTGCCACTTTTTTATGGCGCCACCCCGTCGTCGTCATCACCCGGTCACAAAATCGCAATAACTTCAGGCACCTACCTCTCCATTCCCGCAGGAAGTTCGCGGCTATGCGCCTGAAGTGGCTGACCAATTTCAACACCCTCTTGCTGGTGACCGTGTGCTTCGCCCTGGGCGCAACCCTGTGGTGGTCGCAACGTGCACTCGAGCGGCCCTACCAGATGATGGAGCGCTACTTGGGGCTGTCCCAGCAGTTCCAGAACGAGGCCGCCGCCAATATCCAGGCCTACCTGGCCAGCGGCGACGCCCTGCGCCATGCCTCGGCCGTGGAGGCCAACAAGCAGCTGCACAGCGCCCTTGGAGAATGGCCAGACGCACTGGCCGCCAAGCTGCGCCCGAGCCTGGACAGCCTGCAGGGCTTCACCGCCAACGAATTGCTGGCCGCCGGCAAGCTGGCCGGAGATCCGCAGGCACTGCTGCTGCAAGCCGAGCGTGAGCTGGGCGCCAACCTTGAGCAACTGGCCGGTTATGCCCGCGACAGCGGCAGCGCCGAGGCTGGCCGCTACCTGGCCCCGCTGATGGACGCCTCGCTGCACCTGGGCCGCCTGGCACTGGCCCGCGACAAGCTGGTCAGCAGCGGTCGCGCGGAACTGGCCGACGAAGTGGAGCGTGAACTGCAACAGATCCGCGCCCAGGCGCAAATCATCGACAGCCTGCCGTTACTGGGGGTGACCCGCGCGGCCGAATCCAACGCCGACGACTTCGCCGCGATGATGGGCCTGCAAAGCCAGGGCAGCGAGCAGAAGGAGGACGTTGCCGTGAGCCTCAAGCGTGAATTGCAGAGCTTGCTCGGTCGCTATCCGGCCGAACTGCAGCGCACCCGTGAACAGATCGAGCGTCGTGCCGCACTGGCCGCCAGCACCAGCGAGCGCCTCGAAGCTGTGCGAAAGGCCATCGCCGGACTGGAACCAGAGGTGCGTGGTCAGCACGCGAAGATCGCTGGCGAGGTCCGGGTCATCCAGGGCCTGATGATCGGCCTGATCCTGCTGATCGCCCTGCTCATCGACACCTTGCAGCGCCGCCTGACACGCACCCTCACCAGCCTCGCGCCGGCCCTGTCGCGCTGGGCCGAGGGCGATTTTGCCCAGCCGGTCGCCCTTGGCAAGACCAACCTCGAACTGCTCGACATCCAGGAGTCGCTCAATCGCTTGCGCCAGTACCTGGTGACGCTGGTCGGCACCATCCGCCACAACGCCGAGCAGGTCGCGGGCAGCAGCCATGCCCTGGCCGGCATGAGCAGCGCGCTGCATGACGGTGCCGAACGCCAGGCAGGCGATACCGCACAGATCCGCGATGCCCTGGGCGAGCTCGAAGCGACCATCCAGCAGGTGGCCGGCGATGCCAGTTCGGCCGCCGATGCCAGCCGCGACGCCGGGCGCGCCGTGGAGCACGGCCAGGCGGTGATCGGCCACAGCCTCTCCGGCCTGCGAGCGTTGGTCGATGAGGTGCAGGGCAATGCGCAGTTGATCGAACAACTGGCCGAGGAGTCGGCAACCATCGGTGGCGTGCTGACGGTGATCCGCTCGATCGCCGAGCAGACCAATCTGCTGGCCCTCAACGCAGCGATCGAAGCGGCCCGTGCCGGGGAAATGGGCCGCGGCTTTGCCGTGGTGGCCGACGAAGTACGTTCGCTGGCCCAGCGCACCACCGGCGCCACCGGCGAGATCCAGACGCTGATAGACCGCCTGCAGCAGGCAGCGCGCGAATCGGTGAATGGCATGCGCACCCAGCTCGAACACGCCGAAGCGACCGCCAGCCAGGCCCAGGCGGCGGATGGGGCGCTGGATGAGATCGTCAGCGCGATTCGCACCATCTCCGATACAGCGGTGAGGATTGCCGACGTCACCGCACAGCAGAGCGGTGCAGTGAGCGAGATCCGCGACCACAGCGAGCGGATTCATGCGCTCGGTGAAGACAACCTGCAACGCATCGGCGAAGGGCGCGAGCAGGGTGAGCAGTTGCTGCAACTGGGGGGTGAGCTGAATACCGCGGTGGGGGCCTTCAGGGTGTGATCGGCAGGCCTGGCCCCTTCGCGGGCAAGCCCGCTCCCACTGGGTAGCGGCGAGGAAACCTCCTGCTGGCGCGGTTCCTGTGGGAGCGGCGGTTCGCCGCTGCGACTTGCCCGCGAAGGGGCCAGGCCTGCAAGCAGCCGAACCTGCGACCACCTGTCATCCCCGCCTCCAGCCAACTCCGTTATCATGCCGGGCACGTTCCGCCTCGCGAGTCCGCCATGCGCCGCCTGTTCCTCCTGCTGTTCCTGCTGCTGGCCAGCCCCACCTTCGCCTCGGGCCTGCTCGACAACCGCCCCAGCGCCACCCTCGGCGCCGCCTCGCTGTCCAACAGCGCCGACTTCCTGCCGGTCCACGAAGCCTTCAAGCTCGACCTGATCAGCGCCGATGCCCAGTCGATCAAGCTGCGCTTCGTCGCCACCGAGGGCTATTACCTCTATCGCCATCGCTTCCAGTTTCGCAGCGAGCCGGCCGACATCGCCCTCGGCAACGCACGGATTCCCCAAGGCAAAGCCAAGCACGACGAGTTCTTCGGCGATGTCGAGGTCTACCATGGCATCGTCGACATAGAGGTACCGCGCACCGACTCGCGCACCTTCACCTTGCTGGTCGGCTACCAGGGCTGCGCCGACAAGGGATTATGCTATCCGCCGGAAACCGCACGACTGTCGATTCCCGGCGAAGGCAGCACCTTGTCCACCACCACGGCCGAGGGCTGGAGCTGGCAGACCTTGCTGCTGTTCTTCCTCGCCGGTCTGGGCCTGACCTTCACCCCCTGCGTGCTGCCGATGCTGCCGATTCTCTCGGGTGTGGTGCTGCGCGGCCAGGTGGGTGGCTGGCGCGGCTTTAGCCTGTCGCTGGCCTACGTGCTGCCAATGGCTGCCAGCTTTGCCGCGCTCGGTGCGCTGATGGGCCTGTTCGGTGCCAGCCTCAACCTGCAGGCACGTCTGCAGTCGGCCTGGGTACTGGTGCCCTTCGCCTTGTTCTTCGTGGTGTTCGCCCTGGCGATGTTCGGCCTGTTCGAACTCAAGTTGCCGCACGCCCTGAGCCAACGCCTGGACCGTGTCGCGAGCAATACCCGCGGCGGTTCGCTACTGGGTGCTGCGGTGCTGGGCGTGCTTTCCAGCCTGCTGGTCTCGCCCTGCGTGTCGGCACCACTGGCCGGTGCCCTGCTCTATATCAGCGCCAGCGGCGATGCCCTGGGCGGGGCACTGAAGCTGTTCGCGCTCGGATTGGGCATGGGCGCGCCACTGCTGCTGGTGGCGACCGGCGGTGCCGCCTGGCTGCCCAAGAGCGGGGCGTGGATGAACACGGTGAAGAACGTGATCGGGGTCCTGCTGCTGGGCGTGGCGCTTGGCCTGCTCAGCCGCGTGTTGCCGGGGCCGGTGACCTTGCTGCTGATCGGCCTGTTGTCGGCAGGCGTGGCGCTGTTCCTCGGCGCGCTGGAGTTCGTGGTCAAGACTCCACGTCAACGCCTGGCCCAGCTGCTGGGGCTGCTCTGCCTGGTCTATGCACTGGCGTGCTGGTACGGCGCACTCGCGGGTCAGGGCGATCCTTTGCGTCCATTGCCCGGCCCCGGCGTCAGCACCTCGACCCCCGCCACCCCCCAGGCAGATGCGTGGCAAACCCTCACCACCCCTGCCGCCCTGGACGCCGCCTTGGCCCAGGCCAAGGCCGCAGGCCAGCCGGTGCTGCTGGACTGGTACGCCGACTGGTGCATCAGTTGCAAGGTGATCGAACATGAAGTACTCAACGCGCCACAGGTGCAGGCCCAGCTGAACGGCTTCAAGCTGCTGCGGTTCGACCTGACCGAGAGCAACGCCGAACAACGCGCCCTGCTCGACCGCTACACGCTGTTCGGCCCACCCGCCTTGTTGTTTTTTGCCGCAAACGGCAGCGAAATGACCACTGATCGGGTGGTAGGCGAGGTGAACGCCGACGAATTTGCGAAAATTCTCACCGGCATGCGCAGCAAACTCGGTCTATAACTTCCCGCGCACCGGTAACTTTCTCCAACGAAGTGACCAGAGCTGATCATCTGGTCACATACTTTGCGCGAATCTCGGTCATCGTGCTGGCTATTGCAGGGAACTGGACACTCGCTAGTCTCTTGCGGCATAGTCGCCGCGCTATGTCGAATTGCCCTACAAAACCAAGGAAACCGCAGATGGCCACCCTACTGGTGCTGCACGGCCCCAACCTCAACCTGCTCGGTACCCGCGAGCCGGGAGTCTACGGCGCCGTCACCCTCGCCCAGATCAACCAGGACCTCGAGCAGCGCGCACGCGCCGCCGGCCACCACCTGCAGTACCTGCAGAGCAATGCCGAGTACGAACTGATCGACCGTATCCATGCCGCGCGCAACGAAGGCGTGGACTTCATCCTGATCAACCCGGCCGCTTTCACCCACACCAGCGTCGCATTACGTGACGCATTGCTCGCTGTGAGCATCCCATTCATCGAAGTGCACCTCTCCAACGTGCACAAGCGTGAACCGTTCCGTCATCACTCCTACTTCTCCGATGTGGCAGTGGGCGTGATCTGCGGCCTGGGCGCCAGCGGTTACCGGCTAGCCCTGGAGTCTGCTCTGGAACACCTGGCTGCCAACGCACAGCCCTGATGACGCAAAGCCCAGGCCTACATGCCTGGGCTTCGAAACACTACGAAGAAACGTTTTCGACACGTTTTGATAATTAAGTCCCCGACCGAACCTTGGGAGTTGCTGATTAATGGATATCCGTAAAGTCAAAAAGCTGATCGAACTGCTGGAAGAGTCCGGCATCGACGAACTGGAGATCAAGGAAGGCGAAGAGTCCGTTCGCATCAGCCGTAACAGCAAACAACCTGCCGGCGCCCAGTACTTCGCCCCCCCAGCGCAATTTGCCGCTCCAGCCCCTGCCGCCGCAGCCCCCGTGGCCGCCGCCCCGGCTGCCGAAGCTGCTGCAGCACCGGCCCTCAAAGGCACCGTGATCCGCTCGCCGATGGTCGGTACCTTCTACCGCAAGCCTTCGCCAACCTCGCCGAACTTCGCTGAAGTCGGTCAGTCGGTGAAGAAAGGCGACACCCTGTGCATCGTCGAAGCCATGAAGATGATGAACCACATCGAAGCCGATATCGGCGGTGTCATCGACGCCATCCTGGTAGAAGACGGTCAGCCGGTTGAGTTCGACCAGCCGCTGTTCACCATCGTTTGAATCGCGGAGAGCCAACGATGTCTGGGAAGCTCGAAAAAGTCCTGATCGCCAACCGCGGGGAAATTGCCCTGCGGATCCTGCGTGCCTGCAAAGAGCTGGGCATCAAGACCGTCGCGGTCCACTCCACCGCTGACCGCGAACTGATGCACCTGGGCCTGGCAGACGAATCGGTCTGCATCGGCCCTGCATCGTCGAAAGAATCCTACCTGCACATCCCGGCGATCATCGCTGCCGCCGAAGTGACTGGCGCCACCGCCATCCACCCGGGCTACGGCTTCCTCGCCGAGAACGCCGACTTCGCCGAGCAGGTGGAGAAATCCGGTTTCGCCTTCATCGGCCCCAAAGCCGACACCATCCGCCTGATGGGCGACAAGGTTTCGGCCAAGGATGCGATGATCAAGTCGGGCGTCCCAACCGTGCCGGGCTCTGACGGCCCACTGCCGGAAGACGAAGAAACTGCACTGGCCATCGCCCGTGAAGTCGGCTATCCGGTGATCATCAAGGCCGCCGGTGGCGGTGGTGGTCGCGGCATGCGCGTGGTGCACAAGGAAGAAGACCTGATCGCCTCGGCCAAGCTGACCCGTACCGAAGCCGGTGCGGCGTTCGGCAACCCGATGGTCTACCTGGAAAAGTTCCTGACCAACCCACGTCACGTGGAAGTTCAGGTACTGTCCGATGGCCAGGGCAACGCCGTGCACCTGGGCGACCGCGACTGCTCGCTGCAGCGCCGTCACCAGAAGGTACTGGAAGAAGCCCCGGCCCCCGGTATCGACGAGAAGGCCCGCCAGGAAGTCTTCAAGCGTTGCGTCGATGCGTGCATCGAGATCGGCTACCGCGGTGCAGGTACTTTCGAGTTCCTGTACGAGAACGGTCGCTTCTACTTCATCGAGATGAACACCCGCGTCCAGGTCGAGCACCCGGTTTCGGAGATGGTCACCGGCATCGATATCGTCAAGGAGATGCTCAGCATCGCCGCTGGCAACAAGCTGTCGTTCCGCCAGGAAGACGTAGTGATCCGCGGTCACTCGCTGGAGTGCCGGATCAACGCCGAAGACCCGAAGAAGTTCATTCCGAGCCCAGGCACCGTCAAGCACTTCCATGCCCCGGGTGGCAATGGCGTGCGGGTCGATTCGCACCTGTACAGCGGCTATTCGGTTCCGCCGAACTACGACTCGCTGATCGGCAAGCTGATCACCTACGGCAAGGACCGCGACGAAGCCATGGCGCGCATGCGCAATGCCCTGGACGAGATCGTTGTCGACGGTATCAAGACCAACATCCCGCTGCACCGCGACCTGGTGCGTGATGAAGGTTTCTGCAAAGGCGGCGTCAACATCCACTACCTCGAGCACAAACTGGCCAACCAGGAGTGATCGCTTGTTGAGGTAGCACGCCCGGCAACCGCTGCGATGCCAGCCATTGGCCTTTCAGAAAAGCCGGGGATGCCACAAAAAAAACCGATGCCAGAATCTGGCATCGGTTTTTTTTGCTATCTACCCAGGACAGAGCAGGTCACCTAGGCGCGCATGAGCGCGATATCCGCTTGTCAGAGGCTCACCACTGAGATCGCCTGCAAGGCTAGTTCGTCCGGGGCCGGCGCCAATCCGGCAGCATCTTCCACAACTCCGCTTGGCCGCTCATACAGCGGGCGGGCCCGGAAACGGCTTTGGAATCTGTGGGCGCGAGCGGGCACCCCCTTCAACCGGAAATTAGCCTGCTTCATGATCGGCGTCAGCACTTGCTCGACCACGCTCATAGGCGTTCGGTAAACACGCGTAACGCCGCTCCCCAGGTTCAGCGTCATGCCATAGCTACCGCCAAAACACGACGAGAACGACCAGTGCTGCCAACTTGCCTGGATTCCCTGGCGCCTGAGCAACGCCCGCACGACGCCGCCGATATCCGTACCGCCCAGCCAGTCGCCACCGGCCATGACTGCCCTGACGCCCGCGCCATCCTGCGCAGCGCCGATTTGCGTCAGCACTTGCCGCAGTGCAGGCTCGATCAGGCTACGGACATTGTGATCGATATGCAGCACCGCACCTGCACGTGTTGCTGGGTTGTACAAGGATACCGCCACACAGGACTGCGCATTGACGGTATACAGGTAGTCATCCGCCGCCCCCACGTATCGCGCCACCACGGCTTCTCCCTGCAGAGCGCCACGTATTTCCGATGGCGCTCCCTCGCCATTGGTAATCTGCCTTGCCTGCGTCAGGGTTCCAGCATCCTGCACATGATTGCCGCCGCGAAGGCCGGTGCTGTTGGCAATCCATCGGCCATCTTCATGCAATCGCACTGCCGGGCGATGGTAGCTCTGCGGGCGATTGGCCTTGAACACCCGTAACGTAGCGTGCTCAGCGTCGTGTACGACCTTGTAATAACGACCGCCCGAGCGGATGAAATGCTCTGCGTTGGTAGCGTCCTTGGCGCCGCTACGGTAGGTGCCTTTCCAGATACCGTCCTCCGTCACCTTGTGCAGATCGCCAGGCTTGCTCTTGACTGCCCAGGACTTGTCGAACTGCAGGGAGGGGGTTCGTGTCGCACCCGTCACCTGAGGGCGGCGAACAACTGCCTGGCGCAAGGGCGCAAGCACTGACTTGAGCATTCCCAGGCTCACTCCTGGCAGACTCAACACCGCCCCCAACAAACCCCACGACGCTTCCAGCCAGTTCTGCAGGGCCACTGCGGTTTCCCATCGAGTATGGGCGACAATGGCCTTTTTCAAAGCAGAGGCGGTCATGAAGGCCCCAAACGCTATGGCGAACGGCGGATACACCAGCAACGGCAGTGCGCTGAACAGAACGCCTTTGAACACCTGGGCGCGAATGACCTCGGCTTTGCCAAGGGTCGCATCCTCGACATCGGCGAGCGCATGCTCGATGAACACGTTGTACTCCCCGACCACCGTCACCACCTGGTTGAGCCCACGCAGGGAATCACGATGACTGTCGCCACTGGCCAACCTCTTCAGGCGCGTGCTGACCTTGGATCTGGAGGCCAACGTAACCCGGTTGAGCAGATAATCGTAAAGCACGCCCGTACCTGTGGCGTTCAAGGACTGATAGGGGCGCAGCAGAACACCATCCGGGGCATCCGGGGTATACAGCCAGTCAGTCGCCACTTTGTCTGCCACATCGCGCAGGACATAGGCGCCCAGTACGAAACAGCCGTCGATCGACAAACGAAACACCCCCGAACTCTCGACCACCGTTTCCGATTCACTGAAGATGTCGGGCTGGCTCAACGTCCGCCCCAGCGCCGTCACCAGTGCAATCAGTTTCGTATAGGTCGCTTGATCGAGTTCAGCCTTGATACTGGCCAGGCGCAAATCGCGGTCCATCGCCGAGATCAGCGCACGACCGAACATCTTCCGGCGAGCCTCATAATCCGCCGAGGACTCGTTCAGATAGTGTTCGCGTATGTGTGTGATGTACGTCTCGCCAACGTAAGCGCGACGTGCATAGCGCGTAAAATCGTGGCTGCGTAGAGCGCTCAGGTCCTGGCCAACCAGGGAGCGCACGCCCTTTTTCGGGTTGTCCAGGCCGGAATTGTCGTCATATCCATAGCAGACCAGATCGACCAGGTTCATCGTCAGCGGCGTATCCGTGTCTGTGGACGGCAGATCGAACAGAATAGACTCCGGGTCGACCTGTTCGGTGATGCCCTTGTCGTCCAGGTAAGGCTTGATGGCAGTCTCGACGGTACGCCGGGCGAACGCGTGAAAACCTTCATAATCCTGCATCGACGCGGTAAACACGTGCTCAGCTTGCAACGCCACCTGCTTTTCCAGGTTGATCACGCGCTTTTGGCCAATGTTCAGGTTAAGTGCGTAATACGGCGCAATAGTGGCCTCGATCTCATCCTCGGCCTTTTTATTGCTCAAGCGCACCCGCTCGGCCAAGCATGCCTCGTACCCCGTCAGGGCTCTCCTACGATCCAGACTCAGAGACCATTCGGAAGGTTTTTCCACGATGCTCAGGATGGATGCACTGACCGTGGCTCGTTGATCGAAGGGAACCTGGCTCAACAGATAATGACGACCCGTTTCCTCCGCCAACCAACCACCGATTTCACTGTTGAGCGCGCGCTGTGATACCAGCTCTATCCACTCCTGGCCATCTGGTTTACCAGGGGCATACAGCACAAAGGCGTCATCTGCTACGGCGAACAACAACAAGTCACTGCAATCTGCGCCCGCCCACAATTGCAGAGGACAGATCTCATCGCCTGGCGGCTCCTGGGCGAGCAATGCCAAGACCTGATCATGACGCGCATCCGACAGGTGCCCTTTCTTGCTGGCAATCAGCAGGCTATAGCGCAATTGCGAGTCATAGAGCTCTAGCTGCGCCAACTCGACTTCAGCGTCCTGATGGCGCTGCTTGAGGGTCGCGATGAAGCTGTGCGGGACATCGAGTTCGCTCAACAGACCCTGTAGTTGCTCAGCGGAAGGTGACTTGCAATGCAGTAACGGCATGCTCACCTGCAGCGACTTGTACACCTGTGTCACGTCAATTGCGCCTTCCATCACCAGCTCGGTAAGGGTCAGCGTCCTGACGCTCACATTTTCCGTAGCTGACGGTTCACATTTGACGGTGATGAGGTCGGCAGATAATGGCAGGTCGAAATGCTCATGCAGATAGGCGGACGCCAGGCTGCCCGCATGCTCACGCAACGAGCGCGCACTACCAAGCAAACTTTCGAGTGTTGACTGCGCTCCCTCGCAAACGCCCTGAGCGGCAGTCAGCGCCGCGACGTCCTCGGCATTCAAATTGCGATACCACTCCGGCAGGTGCTTGCGGACAAGCCTGTCGAGCACTTGCCTCTCATCGTCATCGGCGAGAAACAACAGCGCAGGCTGCGCATGCCAGTCCCGCTCCTGCTCCCGAATCAGCGCCCGCACCTGGGCACTGGTCATCGCGGCAACCTGTGGCGCGCCCAGCGCGGCTTCAAGATCAATGCAGTGCTGCTCGCAACGTTGGCTGATTCGCTTCTGGTACTCGAGCACATCACTCAAGCCCTGGGGCTTCGCCTCCCAGTGGCGGGTGAGGTAATCCCGGTAGGTTTCAACCATGCGCCCGCCGATGCCCTCCACCAGTTGCTCGACCTGCTGGCGCCGTTCCAGCGGCACTTCACGCGGCTCCCCGTCGCTGATGTGATAGATGGCATGTTCTGCTTCGTCATAGAGCACCGGCTGCTGGGTGACCATGCGCTGTAGAGCGGCATCAAGCAGGTCCTGGATGAAATTCGGGTCGATATCTTCGGTGTAGTAGGTGCGCAGTTGCACAAGCGCGTCGCTTTCGATTGCCTCGATAAAGCTCAGCTGGGAGTTGCGTCGTTGCTCGAAGGCCGCACTCCAGCGCCCGAGTCGCTCGATGATGGAGTGGGCCGACGAATCGTCAATGGGGGGAATGGGTAGCGGGCTGATCGTTCATGACGCTATACCTCGTAGGCTTGGGGCCCGAATTCTAGGTAGCGCCGCGGCACGACCAGCGGTAGTTATTTGTTCGACGGATCATCCTGCGGCCTGTCCGTATGGGATGCGCTCGCGTAAAATGCCCGATTTGGCAGTCGCAGACTGCCTCTTCGATCACACCGAATCACATTTAAGGTGCCCGCCATGCCCTGGCTGCAAGTACGTCTGGCCATCAGCCCGGAACAAGCCGAAACCTACGAAGACGCCCTGCTCGAAGTCGGCGCCGTCTCGGTCACGTTCATGGATGCCGAAGACCAGCCGATCTTCGAACCGGACCTCAACACCACCCCACTGTGGTCGCACACGCATCTACTGGCCTTGTTCGAAGCCGATGCCGAGCCCGAAGCGGTATTCGCCCACCTGCAGTTGCTGACCGGTGCAGCGCTCCCCGAGCACCAGGCCGAGGTCATCGAGGACCAGGACTGGGAACGCAGCTGGATGGACGGTTTCCAACCGATGCGTTTCGGCCAACGCCTGTGGATCGTGCCGAGCTGGCATGAGGCCCCGGAGAAAGACGCCGTCAACCTGCTGCTCGACCCGGGCCTGGCCTTCGGCACCGGCACCCATCCGACCACCGCTCTGTGCCTGGAATGGCTCGACGGCCAGTCGCTCGCAGGCACCCAGGTGCTCGACTTTGGCTGCGGCTCGGGCATCCTGGCCATTGCCGCCCTGCTGCTGGGCGCCCGCGAAGCGGTGGGGACCGACATCGACGTGCAGGCCATCGAAGCCTCGCGTGACAACGCCCAGCGCAACGGCATCGCCGACGAGAAGCTGGCGCTGTACCTGCCCGAACACATGCCGGCGATGCAGGCCGACGTGCTGGTCGCCAACATCCTGGCCGGCCCGCTGGTCTCACTGGCCCCGCAGTTGTCCGGCCTGGTACGCCCTGGTGGCCTGCTGGCGCTGTCGGGCATTCTCGCCGAGCAGGGCGAGGAAGTGGCTGCTGCCTACGCCGCCGACTTCGACCTCGACCCGATCGTCGTGCGCGATGGCTGGGTGCGTATCAGCGGCCATCGTCGCTAGGCTACAGTTCGTAAAGAACCAGACTCCAACCCTGCACAACCCCCGGATCGCCGCATGACCGACAGTTTCGTCACCCAGTGCCCGCATTGCCAGACGCGTTTTCGCGTCACGTATCACCAGTTGAGCGTGGCCCGTGGGGTGGTGCGCTGTGGCCAGTGCCTGCAGGTGTTCAATGCCGCGCGGCAGTTGCTCGAACAGAGCCAGGGGGCTGCGCCAACGCCGGTTGCCACGACACCGGTAGCGCCAACGGTGCCAGCAACGCCTGCGGTCGAGCCACCCGCGCCGAGCCAGGACGACTGGGCTGCCACGCTGGATGCCATGGATCTGGACCAGGAGCTTGCGCGCCTGGAGCGACGAGGCCCTCGCCCCGAGCGCCAAAACGCCGAGCGCGACGAGTCCTTGCAGGCGCGGCGTGACGATCAGCACCCGGAGCAACATGGTGACGAGCCCTTCGGCACCGCAACCGATGACCGCCTCGAGCCCGACTCGCAACCCACACCGGCACCTGCACCGGTTCTGGTCGAGCAGGAGCCACTCGACCTGGAACCGATAGCCCAGGAGCGTACCGAGCCAACCCTCGGACAGACGCTTGAGCTCGACGACGAAGCCCCCCCCGCACACTTGCCCGCCGAACGCGACGAACCAGCCACCGAGCGGCTCTCGTCCCCCGACGAGCCTCGTCCGGAAAAAGGCCTCTCGGCCCTGGACGACGATGTCGCGAATCTGCGCCTGTCGGCACGTGACGACCACGACGACGCCGAAGACGACGAACGGCTGGAGCCGGTCCTGGCCAGCAAACCCTCGCGCGCGCGCAAGGAACCATTGGTCGATGTGGTCGACGACCCGCTGCAACTGGACTGGCAAAAGCCCGCACCGAACTGGGGCAAGCGCCTGCTTTGGGGCTTCCTGGCGCTGCTCGCCGCTGGCCTGCTGGCCTTCCAGTACGTCTACTACCACTTCGATGAGATGGCCCGGCACGATCGTTACCGGCCGCTGTTCCAGCAACTGTGCCCGATCGTCGGCTGCCAGGTACCCACCCGAGTCGACATCGCTCGTATCAAGAGCAGCAACCTGGTGGTGCGCAGCCATCCGGACTTCAAGGGCGCGCTGATCGTCGACGCGATCATCTACAACCGCGCCTCCTTCAGCCAACCCTTCCCCTTGCTGGAGCTGCGTTTCGCCGACCTCAACGGGCAGTTGATCGCCAGTCGTCGGTTCAAACCCAACGAGTACCTTTCGGGCGAGCTGGCCGGGCGGGGCGAGATGCCTAGCCAGACACCGATCCACATCGCTCTGGACATCCTCGATCCAGGCCCCAAGGCGGTGAACTACAGCTTGAGTTTCCGCTCCCCCGAGTAGCACGCCATACCTGAGGGAGCGCGGTGGGCGACATCACCAACCTAAATGTCATAAGCCCACAACTGTTCAGATTTTATCCAGTTCCATCTTTATCCGGTCACCGAGAGCGGGTATCATGCCATCCCTTTTTCGAACTCCAATGATCCGGCCCCACAACAGGGAACACCTATGTCGGCGGTACGCATCGGCCCATATACACTGCAGAACAACCTGATCCTCGCGCCTATGGCCGGGGTGACGGACCAGCCTTTCCGCACGCTTTGCAAACGTCTGGGGGCGGGCATGGTGGTGTCGGAGATGGTCACCAGCGACATGAACCTGTGGAACAGCCGCAAATCGCGCCTGCGCCGCATCCACGAAGGCGATCCCGAACCGCGTTCGGTACAGATCGCCGGTGGCGATGCACAGATGCTGGCCGCGGCAGCGCGAGCCAACGTCGAGTCCGGTGCCCAGATCATCGATATCAACATGGGCTGTCCGGCAAAAAAAGTCTGCAACAAAGCGGCAGGCTCTGCTTTATTGAGAGATGAAGCGCTGGTCGCTGAAATCCTCGACGCGGTGGTCGGTGCGGTCGATGTGCCGGTCACCCTGAAGATTCGCACCGGCTGGGATCGCTCGAACAAGAACGGCCTGAACGTGGCGAAGATCGCTGAACAGGCCGGAATCCAGGCGCTGGCGGTGCATGGCCGCACACGCGCAGACCTGTACACCGGTGAAGCCGAGTACGACACCATCGCCGCAATCAAGCAGGCGGTGTCGATCCCGGTTTTCGCCAACGGCGACATCACGTCGCCAGAAAAGGCCCGGGCGGTGCTGGATGCCACAGGGGCCGACGGCCTGCTGATCGGCCGTGCCGCCCAAGGGCGGCCATGGATCTTCCGCGAGATCGAGCATTACCTGCGGACAGGCGAGCATCTTCCGGCTCCCGGGCTGGATGAAGTGGAACGCATTCTGCTGGAGCACCTTGCCGCGCTGCATGCCTTCTATGGGGATGTGATGGGCGTACGTATCGCCCGCAAGCACGTGGGCTGGTACCTGGCAACACGCACGGGCGGCAGGGAGTTTCGCGCCCGCTTCAATGCCTTGGAAGATACCCAAGCGCAGTGCGCCAACGTTCGGGCGTTTTTCGCCGAACGTCGACAGAGCCTTGAGACAGAGGACGGACAAGGGGTGGCCGCATGACGATGATGACCGAGACATTAGTGAGTGGAACAACGCCCGTGAGCGACAACGCCAACCTGAAGCAGCACCTGAACACGCCGAGCGAAGAGGGCCAGACCCTGCGCGACAGCGTCGAAAAGGCACTGCACAACTACTTCGCCCACCTGGAAGGCGCCACCGTCACGGACGTGTACAACCTGGTGCTCTCGGAAGTCGAGGCACCGCTGCTCGAGAGCGTGATGAACCACGTCAAGGGCAACCAGACCAAGGCCAGCGAGATGCTCGGGCTCAACCGCGGCACCCTGCGCAAGAAGCTCAAACAGTACGACCTGTTGTAAGCCAGAATCCCAATCAGAAAAGGCGGCTCCGTTGAAAGAGGCGCCTTTTTTGCTGACTCCACCGCGTTATGGAATCCGAAATGACCGACCAGACTACCCGCCTGCCGATCCGCCGCGCCCTGATCAGCGTCTCCGACAAGACCGGTATCCTCGAGTTCGCCCGTGAGCTGCAACAGCTCGGTGTCGAGATCCTGTCCACCGGCGGCACCTACAAGCTGCTCAAGGATAACGGCGTGAACGCGGTGGAAGTGGCCGACTACACCGGCTTCGCCGAAATGATGGACGGCCGGGTCAAGACCCTGCATCCGAAGATCCACGGCGGCATCCTCGGCCGTCGCGGCACCGACGACGCCATCATGAACGAGCACGGCATCAAGCCGATCGACCTGGTCGCGGTCAACCTGTATCCGTTCGAAGCCACCATCAGCAAGCCAGGTTGCGACCTGCCGACCGCCATCGAGAACATCGATATCGGCGGCCCGACCATGGTGCGTTCCGCGGCGAAGAACCACAAGGACGTCGCCATCGTGGTCAACGCCAGCGACTACGCCGGCATCGTCGAAGGCCTCAAGGCCGGCGGCCTGACCTACGCCCAGCGCTTCGACCTGATGCTCAAGGCCTTCGAGCACACCGCCGCCTACGACGGCATGATCGCCAACTACATGGGCAGCATCGACCAGTCCAAGGACACCCTGTCGACCGAAGGCCGCAGCGAGTTCCCGCGCACCTTCAACAGCCAGTTCGTCAAGGCCCAGGAAATGCGCTACGGCGAGAACCCGCACCAGAGCGCGGCGTTCTATGTCGAAGAAAAGAAAGGCGAGGCCAGCATTTCCACCGCCGTCCAGTTGCAGGGCAAGGAACTGTCGTTCAACAACGTGGCCGACACCGACGCCGCGCTGGAGTGCGTGAAGAGCTTCGTCAAGCCGGCCTGCGTCATCGTCAAGCACGCCAACCCGTGCGGCGTGGCGGTGGTCCCGGAAAACGAAGGTGGCATTCGCAAGGCCTATGACCTGGCCTACGCCACCGACACCGAGTCGGCGTTCGGCGGCATCATCGCCTTCAACCGCGAACTCGACGGCGAAACCGCCAAGGCCATCGTCGAGCGTCAGTTCGTCGAAGTGATCATCGCACCGAAAATCTCCCAGGCCGCCCGCGACGTGGTCGCCGCCAAGCAGAACGTACGCCTGCTCGAGTGTGGCGAATGGCCTGCCGAGCGCGCTGCTGGCTGGGACTTCAAGCGCGTCAACGGTGGCCTGCTGGTGCAGAGCCGCGATATCGGCATGATCAGCGCCGAGGACCTGAAGGTCGTCACCAAACGCGCGCCGACCGAGCAAGAGATCCACGACCTGGTGTTCGCCTGGAAAGTCGCCAAGTTCGTCAAGTCCAACGCTATCGTCTACGCCAAGAACCGCCAGACCATCGGTGTCGGTGCCGGCCAGATGAGCCGCGTTAACTCCGCTCGCATCGCTGCAATCAAGGCCGAGCATGCTGGTCTGCAGGTACAGGGTGCGGTCATGGCTTCGGACGCGTTCTTCCCGTTCCGCGACGGCATCGACAACGCCGCCAAGGTGGGTATCAGCGCTGTGATCCAGCCGGGTGGCTCGATGCGTGATGCAGAAGTCATCGCCGCCGCCGACGAAGCCGGTATCGCGATGGTGTTCACCGGTATGCGCCACTTCCGCCACTGATTTATGGCAATCGGCCGCACTGAAGCAGGCATCTGCTGCGTTGGGGCCGGTTCCGCTGATGCTCATTGCCAGAAGGCAACTCCGCTCATCGGAACCGTCCCCGCCTTGCATCTACCTGCTTCATTGCGACCTCGTACAGCGAGAAGCATTGTCTCTCGTTCGACAGATTTCGAGGTTTTGACATGAAAGTTTTGATCATCGGCAGCGGCGGCCGTGAACACGCCCTGGCCTGGAAAGTCGCCCAGGATCCACGCGTCGAGAAAGTCTTCGTGGCCCCGGGCAACGCCGGCACGGCCATCGAAGCCAAATGCGAGAACGTCGCCATCGACGTCTGCGCCCTGGAGCAACTGGCCGATTTCGCCGAGAAGAACGTCGACCTGACGATTGTCGGTCCTGAAGCGCCACTGGTCATTGGTGTGGTCGACCTGTTCCGCAGCCGCGGCCTGGACTGCTTCGGTCCGACCAAGGGCGCAGCGCAGCTCGAAGGCTCCAAGGCCTTTACCAAGGATTTCCTGGCTCGCCACAAGATCCCGACCGCCGACTACCAGAACTTCACCGAGATCGAGCCGGCGCTGGCCTACCTGCGCGAGAAAGGCGCACCGATCGTGATCAAGGCCGACGGCCTGGCCGCAGGCAAGGGCGTGATCGTCGCCATGACCCTGCAGGAAGCCGAAGACGCCGTGCGCGACATGCTCGCCGGCAACGCTTTCGGTGAAGCCGGTTCGCGCGTGGTGATCGAGGAGTTTCTCGACGGCGAGGAAGCCAGCTTCATCGTCATGGTCGATGGCCACAACGTGCTGCCAATGGCCACCAGCCAGGACCACAAACGTGTCGGCGACAAAGACACCGGCCCCAACACCGGCGGCATGGGCGCCTACTCGCCGGCCCCGGTGGTCACGGCCGACGTGCACCAGCGCGTGATGGACCAGGTGATCTGGCCGACCGTGCGCGGCATGGCCGAGGAAGGTAACGTCTACACCGGTTTCCTCTATGCCGGCCTGATGATCGACAAGGCAGGCAACCCCAAGGTCATCGAGTTCAACTGCCGCTTCGGCGACCCCGAGACACAACCGGTCATGCTGCGCCTGGAGTCGAGCCTGGTGCTGTTGGTCGAGGCCGCATTCGCCAAGGCTCTGGACAAGGTCGAAGCACAGTGGGACCCACGCCCGAGCCTGGGCGTAGTGCTGGCCGCTGGCGGTTACCCGGGCGACTACGCCAAGGGTGACGTGATCCACGGCCTGGACGCTGCTGCCAAGATCGAAGGCAAGGTGTTCCACGCCGGTACTGCACTCAAGGATGGCCAGGTGACCACTAACGGCGGACGCGTCCTGTGTGCCACCGCCATGGGCAGCACCGTTGCCGATGCACAGCAGCAGGCCTACCGCCTGGCCAAGGAAGTCAGCTGGAACGGTAGTTTCTACCGTACCGACATCGGCTACCGAGCCATCGCCCGCGAGCGCGGTGAACACCAGCAGTAAATTGCGGCCCGCAGGTCGTAGCGCCTTGGCGCACGGCCTGCGGCTCGTCGACAGGGCCCCATCGGGGCCTTGCCTTCGGCGCGGCACGCCGCGCATAGTTGTTATCCGGCTTATCAGCCAAGAAAGGATCTCGTCGTGCGTCGGCTTCGGATTGCCACTGCCCTGATCGTCAGCATGCTGACCCTGCTCTGCCTGCTTCCGGCTGCGGCCGAACAAGGCGGCGGGTGGTCTGTGCTGCTCGATGAACAGGCAAGCCTGCAGCTCTCCGACGTACGCTCCGACCGCTATCGCAACCAGTTCAGCCCGCTGCAACTGGATGAGCTGGATGCCGCCCTGCCCGACCAGGCCCTGTGGCTGCACTACCGTCTGGAGCCCGCCGACCAGGAGCGCCTGCTGCGCATCTTCGCCCCCGACCTGTCACGCCTGGACCTCTACGCCCTCGACGGCAGCACGCTGCTGCGCCAGTTGCACCATGGTCGACAGTTGGGCAACGCCAGCCCCACCCTGCGCGGCAGCGACCACGTTCTGCCACTGCCCAACGCCACACAACCGCTGGACATCTACCTGCGCCTGGTCTCCGAGCACCAGTTGCGCCCGGCGATCTCTCTGGAATCGGCGGCCAGCGCGGCCATCGACCAGCGCCAGCCGCTGCTGTTCGGCCTGCTGTTCGGCGGCCTGGTGATGCTGATCCTGCACAACCTGATTCGCTTCTTCTACACCCGTTCCAGCACGACCCTGGTGCTGGCGCTCTACCACGCGTTGATGCTGCTCAGTGCCTTGATCCTGCTCAACCTCAGCGGCCCGTGGTGGCACCTGTGGCACAGCGCGCAAACGCCTGCTGCCTACCTCACGCTGGTCCTGGCAGGGCTTTGCGGGTTGTACTTCACCCAGCGCTTCTTCTCGCCCTGCGGTTCCGCGCGGCTCACCCGCATCCTGCAGGCAGAAATGCTGATCGCCGCGATCAGCGGCTTGCTCCTGCTGTTCATCGACACCCTGCCGCTGAACCTGACCACCTACACCCTGCTTGCCCTCGGCAGCCTGAGCATGCTCCTGGCCAGCGCCTACTACTGGTACAAGGGCTACAACCCCGCCCGCCTGTTCACCTTGGCCATGCTGGTGTTCAACCTCGGTGGCCTGGTCCTGCTGCCGGCGCTGCTCGGCCTGACCCGCACCCCCACCCCCTGGCTGCTGGTCATCCTGATGGGGCTGACCGTGGTCAGCGGCCTGTTGCTGAACCTTGCCGTCAGCGAGCGCCTGCGCAAGATCAACGAGGAGCGCGTGCGCGCCAGCCGAGCCCTCGCCGCCAGCGACGCCGAGATCAACGCCAAGGCCGAATTCCTGGCCAAGATCAGCCACGAGATCCGCACGCCGATGAACGGCGTGCTGGGCATGACCGAGCTGCTGCTGGGCACACCGCTGTCGGTCAAGCAGCGCGACTATGTGCAGACCATCCACAGCGCCGGCAACGAGTTGCTCACGCTGATCAACGAGATCCTCGACATCTCCAAGCTCGAATCACGACAGATCGAGCTGGATGATGTGCAGTTCGATCTCAACGCACTGATCGAAGACTGCCTGAACATCTTCCGGGCCAAGGCCGAACAGCAGAACATCGAGCTGATCAGCTTCACCCAGCCACAGGTGCCACGCGTGATCAGCGGCGACCCGACGCGGTTGCGTCAGGCGCTGTCGAGTCTGCTGGACAATGCCCTGAAGAACACCGACCAAGGCGAAATCCTGCTGGTGGTGGCCCTTGACCAGCGCGGTGACGCTCCGCGCCTGCGTATCGCCGTGCAGGACAGCGGCGAGCCGATGGCCAGCGCCGAGCGCGAGGCTTTGCTGCAGGCCGAGCTGCACAGCCACCACTTCCTCTCCAGCAACAAGCTTGGCGGACACTTGGGGCTGGTGATCGCCAAGCAGTTGATCGGACTGATGCACGGCGAATTCGGCATCAAGACCAGCACCAGCCTGGGCAATACGCTATGGCTGACACTGCCGCTCGATCCACTGCGCCTGGAACAGCCGCCCGCCGACCTTGACGGTCCGCTGCGCGATGCTCGGGTGCTGGTAGTGGACGATAACGACACCTGTCGCAAGGTGCTGGTGCAGCAGTGCAGCGCCTGGGGCATGAACGTCAGCGCCGTGCCTTCCGGCAAGGAGGCACTGGCGCTGCTGCGCACCAAGGCACACCTGCGCGACTACTTCGATGCCGTGCTGCTGGACCAGAACATGCCCGGCATGACAGGCATGCAACTGGCAGCCAAGATCAAGGAAGATCCGAGCCTGAACCACGACATCCTGGTGATCATGCTGACCGGCATCAGCAACGCGCCCAGCAAGATCATCGCCCGCAATGCCGGGGTCAAACGCATCCTCGCCAAGCCGGTAGCCGGCTACACGCTCAAGACCACCCTGGCCGAAGAGCTGGCCCAGCGCGGCCGCGAGCCGGCGATAATTGCCGCCCTCGGTGGCACGCCGACGCCGCTGAACCTGCCTGCCGACTTCCGTATCCTGGTCGCCGAAGACAACAGCATCTCGACCAAGGTGATCCGCGGCATGCTCGGCAAGCTCAACCTCGAGCCCGACACTGCCAGCAACGGCGAAGAGGCGCTGGAGGCGATGCAGGCCACGCGCTACGACCTGGTCCTGATGGATTGCGAGATGCCGATACTCGATGGTTTCTCCGCCACCCAACGCCTGCGTGACTGGGAGGCGGCCAACCAGCGCCAGCGCACCCCAGTGGTGGCGCTGACCGCGCATATTCTCAGCGAACACAAGGAACGCGCGCGCCTGGCCGGCATGGACGGGCACATGGCCAAACCTGTAGAGCTGTCGCAACTGCGCGAACTGATCCAGTTCTGGGCGAACCAGCGCGAGGCCGTGACAGATCACCTGCACGCCCCCTGACAAATCCAGCGACCCTGGTCCGCAAGGCCGCCGGATACAAAGGTTTCAGCTTTTCGCGAGCTTAACGTTGCGCAGGAAGTCCCCCCCCTTCCCATACACCCGTTGACGCACGAGCGCTTTGTACTTGTCACGGAACAGCCTCAGGTTGAATCGCACCAACTCCACCCGCACCTTCGAGAAGTCCAGCCCAGGATTCTGATTCATGAACAGCGTTCCGATGTTCCAGCGGGCAGTCACTCCTCCCTCCATGTGATAGATCACCATGTCGAAGTAATCTCCCGAATGCCTTACACAGGGCAGCAACTGGAAATGGATCTTTTCCGTCTGGCGCAACGAGTAAGAAAAGATCTCCAGCGCCTCGGCATCCTGCGCCAGACCCTCCAGCGCCTGCTGGGTCGCATCTGCCATCGCTGCGCTGCCGTACTGGCTGATCAAGGCCTGTGCATCCTTCTTGAGGCTGTCCCTGTCCGGTCCAGGCAAGATCACACCTGGGGCAGGCGTGGCATCCCATCCGAGGAATTTCAGCTTGCGTCTATAGCAATCGAACCAGTCCGTGACCAGACCTGCACCAAACTCCTCGCGGGTGGTGAGCTGGGCATACAGGTTACCCAGCAAGATGTCCTCGCGCTCGTCAGGACTCACTCCCGGCAAGAACACGGCCAGACTACCCGGAGCCGCGCTGGCGCGAACTGCTTTGTCGTTATCCACACTCATGGTGCTCTCCTTTGTGCCAAGGCTGCGCCTGGTGCGGTCGCGTGACACCCGCGCCAGGCGCGAGCAGGTGGGATCAGGCCTTGAGTTTCATGCTCAACAGCGACTTGCGGCTGTTCGAGGAGACACGAGAAGTCAGCACATCACGCACCGACTCGTACAGACCGTGATGGAAGACCAACGCAGCACTGTTGGTCACGGTGAGATTGGTATGAGACGTCCAGTTGAACAGCAAGCCTTTGTAGTTGGTCACAGGGTCGCCGTCACTCTGGATCGACACGATGAACATCACCACCTCACCGCCAGGCGACTGTTCACACTGGGCCAGCGTCAGCGCAGTGTTATCGATCTCCTTGGCCTCGATATCGAAGACCGTGACGGCATCCGGCGAATTGGCAATCGCATCCATCGCAGCTGTACCGACTTTCTGCACGGTATCTTTCACACCGCCAGAGAGATAACTGGCAGCCAGCTTCAAACCCTTGCCTACAAGGTTGCTGGCGGACATCGACTTGCCGCCATCAGTGACGGTTTCGGTCTTGTAGTTGACCGGCAGCCAGCCGGCCTGCTGCATGACCGACGTATAGTTCTGGAACCATTCTGCCGCCTGAGTGACCGGATTGAACTCTGCCGACGCCGCGCTCATGGCGAATACGTGACACTCCTTGGCAGCATCCCGGTTGCGCATGTCCATGGTATCGGAGAACACGAATACGTTACGTTTGGGCAAGATCTCTATATCGTGGTTTTCAGCAGTCATGACCGTTGTTCCTCTCTTGGTTCAATTGATGTCCGAGGCCTTCTGGCCTCGGCTACCAACCTAATGAGAAGAACAGGATGCGGGCGCTGCGTAACCCTTCCCCGGCGGGCAAGCGCTCCCTCAGGAGTCGCGGCCGTACCAGCGAGGGGTGTAGACCCAGCGCCCCCCTCCGACCTTGTCGATACAGCAAGTGGTCGAGGATCCAACCAGCACCATCGTGCGCATATCGACCATCTCCGGCAGCAGCTCTGCCAGCGTGACGACCTTCAGCGTCTGCCCCGGCCTACCGATATCGCGACCAAGGACTACGGGCGTGTTGCCCTGTCGATGCCGGCGTACCACCTCCAGCGCCACACCGAGCTGGTGCGGTCTGGACTTTGAAATCGGGTTGTAGAAGGCCAGTACCAGGTCGGCTTGCGCCGCGAGGTCCAGGCGCTTCTCGATGATCGACCAAGGTTTGAGATTGTCCGACAGTGACATGACGCAGAAGTCATGCCCCAGCGGAGCTCCGGCCTGGGCAGCGGTGGCCAGGGATGCGGAGACGCCCGGCAGGATCTGCAGATCGACCCGGTGCCAGGCCGGATCGCTGGACTCGTGCAGCGCCTCTAACACGGCGGCTGCCATGGCGAACACCCCCGGATCGCCCGACGACACCACCACCACCGAACGCCCTTGTGCGGCAAGTTCGAAGGCATGGCGCGCGCGCTGCATCTCTTCGCGATTATCGGTGCAGTGCAGCACCTGGTCGGCACGGAAAGGGCCGGCCATGCGCACGTAGGTTTCGTAACCCAGCACATCCTCGGCGCGAGCCAGTTCGGCCTTGACCGCCGGCACCATGAGGTCGGCGGCGCCAGGGCCCAGTCCGATCACTGCCAGGCGGCCGCGTAGACGGCCGACCTGTTGTGGAACGATCGGCGACGGCGTCACGGCGATGGCCAGTCCGCACTGTTCGATGACCTGTGCTCCATCCAGCGCCTGCGTGGCCATCTCGGTCAGGCTTGAACGTGACGACGCAAACCGCAGCGGCACACCAAGGTCTCGCGCCGCCTCATGCAAGGCTGGCTCGGCCATGTCATCCTCACCCGCCAGCAAACACGCTAGCGAGGCTTCAGCGATATTCGCCGCAGCCAGGGCAGCACGCACACGGGCGGGGAGGTCTGGCTGGGCGACATCCACCGCCACCAACACCGAACGCACATGGATCAGCAGTTCGTCGCGGCTAGCCGGGCGTGCCTGCCAGCCGACATGAATACTGCGTCGGGCTGCTGCGTCTTCGGGCAGTTGCGCCTGGGCCAGCCAGGGCGCCGCGCCTTCGATGCGCACGCTCTCGCCGGCCAGCAGGTCAGAGACGAAGCGCTTGCCCTGCTCCAGGTCCGCCAGGGCGTAGCCTGTCGGCGGATTGAGCAGGCAGGTGCCGAAACGCAGCTCACCGCTGGTGGTGATGGCCGCCGCCACCCCCAGCACCTCGCCGATCTCCCGCGCCATGACATTGACGCCGCTCAGGCCGCCCAGCAGCGGTACCACGGCGCTGCCGTCCTCCGCCACCGCCAGCACCGGCGGCTCGGCGCCCTTCTCGCCAAGCAGGGGCGCCAGGGTGCGAATGACGATCCCGGCCGCGCACAGGGCGATGATCGGCGCACCCTCGCGGTACAGGCCGCGCAGGGTGTCGCCGAAGGATTCGTAGCAGTGCTCGACACCTTCGACCCGGCCGCTCAGGCCGTAAACCCGCGCCTGTGGATAACGCTGCTGGATCCGCTGGGCGGTGGCCAGGCTGCCAGGGCCGAGAATGACGATGGCCGGTGCCTTGTCGCTGTTCATCCCTGCCATTTTTCACCCGGTACCACGATCAGCGAGAAATACGGCGAAGACTGCGGATCAACCGCGTCCAGCGCGACGATCTTCTGGTTGGCCATGGTTGCGCGCTCCACGTACAACGCGCGACCGTCCAGGCCCAGCTCGGCAAGCACCTCGCGCACCTTGGGGAAGTTGCGCCCAAGCTTCATGATCACTGCGGCGTCGGCATCGGCCAGACGGCGCTTGAGTTCTTCGTGGGGCAATACACCGGAGAGCACGGTCAGGGTCTGGTTGCGGTAGACCAGCGGCGCACCGAGTACGGACGCCCCGCCGAGCATCGAGCACACGCCCGGGATCACCTCGGCCTCGTAGCGCTGGGCCAGGCGATCGTGCAGGTACATGTAGGAGCCGTAGAAGAACGGATCGCCTTCGCAGATCACCGCCACATCACGACCGGCGTCCAGGTGTTCGGCCACCTGCACGCTGGCTTCGTCGTAGAAGTCGCTGATCACCTGCTCGTACGACAGCGGTGCCGGCAGTACCTCGGTGGTGACCGGATACACCAGCGGCAGCAGGGTCTGCTGCGCCTGCAGGTGCGCCTCGATGATACCGAAGGCATTGCCGCGCTTGCCCTTGGCCACGAAATACGCCACCACCGGCGCCTCGCGCAGCAGGCGCAGGGCCTTGACCGTGATCAGTTCCGGGTCGCCAGGGCCAACCCCCAGGCCGAGCAGACGTCCACGGGGCTGCATCATTCCACCTCCGTGGCGAGCGCATTGACAGCAGCGGCGGCCATGGCGCTACCACCCAGGCGCCCCTGCATGATGACGAACGGCACACCACGGCTGTCGGCGGCCAGCATCGCCTTGGACTCGGCAGCGCCGACGAAGCCTACCGGAAAGCCCAGGATCAACGCAGGCTTGGGTGCACCGGCGTCAAGCATTTCCAGCAAGTAGAACAGCGCGGTCGGGGCATTGCCGATCACCACCACGCTGCCCTCCAGATGCGGGCGCCACAGCTCGAGGGCCACCGCCGAGCGGGTGTTGCCGGCGTCCTTGGCCAGGCCCGGCACGCTGGGATCACGCAGGGTGCAGATGACCGGGTTGTCGGCCGGCAGACGCGCGCGGGTGATACCTTCGGCAACCATGTGCGCGTCGCAGAGAATCGGTGCGCCCTTGGCCAGGGCCTGGCGCCCCGCCGTTCCGGCACCTTCGGAAAACTGCAGGCCGTCGATGGCCTCGACCATGCCGCAGGCGTGGATCACCCGCACCGCGAGCTTTTCCAGATCGGCCGGAATCCGCTCCAGGCGGGCCTCCTCGCGAATGATGCGGAAGGAATTGCGATAGATCTCCTGACCATCGCGGATGTAGTCAATCATCTAGGTGCTCCGTCGGCAGGTCGAGCATGGCGCCTGCTTCTTCTGGGGTAAGGTCGGATGCGCGCAGTCGGCCGAAACCCGGCAGGCGTGCATCGCGAAAATAAAGGTCATAACGGCCCGGGGCGCGGGCCAGCAGGGTGGCCGGGGCGACATGGGCCACGGCACAGGAACGCGGGCAGCCCGACAGGTGCACACTGGCCGGGGCGCCATGGTGCAGCAGGCCGGCGATCACCTGCGCATCGGCCTTGGTGTCGGACTGGCCCTTGGCGCAACCACTGGAGCCGGTGCAAGCGCTGATGCGTGCAAGTGGCTGCAAGACGTCGTTGATCATGCCCAGCGCCTTTGTCTCGGCTTGGGCCTGCCCGAGCAGCGATGGATCGAAGTTCGGCAGCACCAGGCTCTGCCAGGGTGTGAGCCGCAGGCTGCCATCACCGGCCTCGCGCGCAAGCCTGGCCAGGCCGCGAAGCATGGCGGGCGTCAAGCGCCCCAGCGGCGGCGCCACGCCGAATGCACTGCCCTCACGCTGGGCCAACACACCGAGCCAGCGCGGTGTGGCAGGCACACGCCGCCATTGACGCACAGCGCTGTCGCGACGAATCGGCAGGCCCAGCCCTTCGACGAAATCCTGCACGGGGCAGGTCTGCAGCAACTGGCGCATCCGTGTCTGCTCGGGCGTGGCCAGGTCGAGGAAGCGCTCCAGCACCGCCTGCACCAATGCCACCCCCTGCTCCAGCGGGACGGCGCCAACGGTTGCGCCATCCCCCGGGCAGCCCGCCAGCCCAAAGGCCAGCCACACCTGCCGGTCAAGCAACAGCGCCGACAGCCACAGGTCATGGGGGTGCGCGAGCATCGCCAGGGACTCCCCCGCGTCGAGCTGCACGGCGAACTTGGCCGACAGTTCATGCAGCCGCGGGGTGGTTTCCAGCAGGTGCAGGATCTGCCCGGCCAGGGGCCGAATGTCGATCAGCATCGCCGGATCGACACCGGCCAACGGGCTGAGCATCAGGTTGCGGACATCGTCACCGGCCGCCTCGCGCGGGCCGAGGCCGGCATCGAGCAGGTGCCCGACCAGCGCCAGGTGGTGGTCGCCGATACCGCGTATCTGCAAGTTGGCGCGGTTGGTTGCCTCGATCACCCCGCCGGCGAAGCGCTCGGCAGCCTCGGCCACCGCCTCTGCCTGCTCGGCCAGCAGCAGGCCGCCGGGGAGTTTGATCCGGCAAATGCCGCCATCACGCGCCGCGACGATGCGCCACAACCCCGGGCAAGCCGAGGGGCGGGGCGAAACGGCGGGTGTGTGGGGTGGCTTCAAGGGGGATTCCGGCAATCGTGAAGACGCGCTTCAGTGTAGAAGGCGCGGTATTATGCCTGCTTTGTCCGGCGGCATGAAAAGCCGATGGTCGAGCAATGCATCAGGACCGTGTCGTCCTTTTCGCGGGCAAGCCCGCTCCCACAGGTATCCTGCAGGTCCGGATAGCTATGGGAACGGCGGTTCGCCGCTGCGGCTTGCCTGCGAAAAGGGCGACACGACTCCCAACACGACGGAAATGATCAGATGACCCCCTGGCTGACAGTAGTAGGCATCGGCGAAGACGGCTTCAGCGGCCTGGGCAAGCAGGCCCGGCGCGCGCTGCTGTCTGCTGCTCGTATCTTCGGCAGCCCGCGCCAATTGGCCCTGTTGCCGCGCTGCGTGGTCGGTGAGCGCCTGGCTTGGCCCAGCCCGTTCTCCCTCGGCCCTGTGCTGGCCCTGCACGGCGAGCCCGTGTGCGTGCTGGCCAGCGGCGACCCGATGTTCTACGGCGTTGGCGCAAGCCTCGCGCGCCAGGTCCCGGCCGAACAGATGCAGGTGCTGTCGATGCCCTCCTCCTGCGCCCTGGCCGCCGCCCGTCTGGGCTGGCCGTTGCAGGAGGTGCAGGTCGTGTCGGTGGTCGCGCGGCCGCTGGCGGCGCTCAATGCCCAACTCTACAGCGGTGTGCGCCTGCTGGTGCTGAGCAATGACGGCGACAGCCCTGCGGCCATTGCGCAGTTGTTGCGTGAACGCGGCTTCGGGCCGAGCCGGATGCAGGTGTTCGAACACTTGGGCGGCCCCGATGAAAAGCGCCTGAGCGGCAGTGCAGAGGACTGGCCACACGCCCAGGCCGCAGCACTGAACCTGGTCGCCATCGAATGCCAGGCCGCGCCGGACAGCCCGCGCCTGTCGCCCATCAGCGGCCTGCCCGACAGCGCCTTTCGCCACGACGGCCAGTTGACCAAACGCGACGTGCGCGCCATCACCCTGGCACGCCTGGCACCACAGCCAGGCGAACTGCTGTGGGATGTCGGCGCCGGCTGCGGCTCAATCGGTATCGAATGGATGCGCGCCCACCCCAGCTGCCGCGCACTGGCCATCGAGGCCGACGAAGGTCGCCAGGCGTTCATCGAATTCAACCGCGACCAGCTCGGCGTTCCTGGCCTGCAGTTGATTCGCGGCAAGGCGCCACAAGCCCTGGCCGATCTCGAACGCCCCGATGCCATTTTCATCGGCGGCGGCGTCACCGGCGATGGCGTACTGCCCTTGTGCTGGGAGCGTCTGCGCCCTGGAGGGCGGTTGGTAGCCAATGCCGTGACCCTGCAAAGCGAACTGGCCCTGGCGCATTTTCGTGAGCAGCATGGCGGCGAACTGACCCGCATCCACGTGGCCCAGGCCCAGGCCCTGGGCAGTTTCGATACCTGGCGCCAGGCCTTGCCTATCACGCTGCTCGAGGTGGTGAAACCCCTCGATGCGTGAAGAAACCCGCGAACAGCCCGCGCCACTTCGCAGCGGCCTGACCACCGGCAGCTGTGCCACCGCCACCAGCCTGGCGGCAGCACAGTTGCTGCTCACCGGCCAGTCCACCGACGCCGTGCAGATCACCCTGCCCAAGGGCAAGCAGGTGCAGATGCGCCTGGAATTCTGCCGCCGAGACGGCGAGCGCGCCGAGGCCGGCACCGTGAAAGACGCAGGCGACGATCCCGACGTGACCCACGGTGCCCTGCTCTACAGCCAGGTGCGCCTGATCGACGAGCCGGGCGTGCGCTTCGTCGCCGGCCAAGGCGTGGGCACGGTGACACGTCCCGGCCTGGTCCTGGCGGTCGGGGAGCCTGCCATCAACCCGGTGCCGCGGCGGATGATCAGCGAGCACCTGCAGCGACTGGCAGGCGAGTGCGCCTACGCGGGCGGATTCGAGGTGACGGTGAACGTGCAGGGCGGCGCGGAGCTTGCGCTCAAGACCATGAACCCGCGGCTGGGCATTCTCGGCGGGCTGTCGATCCTCGGCACCAGCGGCATCGTCCGGCCGTTTTCCTGCTCTGCCTACATCGCCTCGATCCACCAGGGCATCGACGTTGCCCACACCAACGGCTACACCCACATCGCCGCCTGCACCGGCAATGCCAGCGAAGACACCATGCGCCGGGTCTATGGGCTGCCGGAAATCGCCCTGATCGAAATGGGCGACTTCGTCGGCGCGGTGCTCAAGCACCTGCGCAAGGTACCGGTGCCACGCCTGACGCTGTGCGGCGGTTTCGGCAAGATCAGCAAGCTTGCCGCGGGCCACATGGACCTGCACAGCCGTCATTCGAGCATCGACCTGCCGCAACTCGCAGGTTGGGCAGCCGATATCGGCGCAGACGCCGTCCTGCAGGCGGCGATCATCGGCGCCAACACCAGCCAGCAGGCGCTGGCTCTCGCCCATGCCGCCGGTATCGCCCTGGGCGATGCCGTCTGCGCCCATGCCCTGGCATTCGCCCGCAGCGTGGTGCCTGCACAGGTGCAGGTCGAGGTTTTCGCCATCGACCGCCAGGGCGGTGTCGTCGGCAAGGCGGGTGTGCAATGAGCGGCCGTATCTTGTTGCTGGGCGGCGTCACCGAGGCGCTGGCCATCGCCCGGTTGCTGGGGCCGGAGCATGTCTACAGCCTCGCCGGTATCGGCCGTATCCCACAGGACCTGGCCTGCCAGGTGCGGGTGGGCGGTTACGGCGGGGCCGACGGCCTGGCCGACTACCTCCGGCGCGAACGGATCGACCTGCTGATCGACGCCACCCACCCCTATGCCGCACAGATCAGCGCCAATGCCGCACAGGCAGCGAAGGCGGCGGGCATTCCCTGCTGGGCCTTGCGCCGCCCCGCCTGGCAGCCACAGCCGGGCGACGACTGGCGCGAAGTCGAGGGCTGGGATGCGTTGATCGACGCATTGGCGCCTTTCAAGCGCCCGTTATTCACCCTGGGGCGCGAGCCGCTGCAACATCTCGAAGACATTCCGGCCCACCAGTTCTGGACCTTGCGTGCCCTGGAAACCTGCGCGGGCAATGAACGTTGCGAGGTGATCGGCGCACGGGGGCCGTTCCACCTCGAGGATGAACGAGCACTATTCGAGCGGCGCCAGATCGATGTACTGGTCAGCAAGAACAGTGGCAGCGCCGCGACCGAGCCAAAGCTTGAAGTGGCGCGCGAGCGTGGCGTGCCGGTGCTGGTGTTGAAGCGACCGGAACTGCCGGAGGTGGATCGGCTGTTCGGATCGGTGGCGCAGTTGCGCGAAGCCTTGTCGATATGAGCAGGGCAGTCCACTCTGCCGGTGCGGTTCGCCGCTGCGACTCGTCCCGCGATGGGCTGCGCAGCAGCCCCGGCCGTTTCCGGCGCCGCCATCCTCCACTGCCAATAGTCTTCCCGCGTCCCCTGCCGTAAACTTCAAGCCCCCTCACCGCAAGGCCCTGCCCATATGGAAATGCAATGGTGGATCTGGCTCGTCTTCGGCATCGCCCTGGTCCTGCTCGAACTGGTCCTGCCTACGTTCTTCATTCTCTGGTTCGGCATCGGCGCCATCCTGGTGTCGCTGATCGCCCTGGCCGCCCCGGCCCTGCAACTGGACATGCAGGTGCTGCTGTGGGTGGCATTCTCCTCCCTCACCACCCTGCTGTGGTTCAAGCTGTTCCGGCGCAAGAAGCCGGACGTGCGCTGGACCGCCGACAGCGTGATCGGTGAAGTCGGCCTGCTGACCGCGAGCGTGTCGCAGTTCCAGAAAGGCCGGGTGCGCTTCCAGAAGCCCATCCTCGGCAACGAGGAATGGACCTGCGTCGCCGACAGCGACATCCCTGCTGGCGAGCGCGTTCGCCTGGCCGCCATCGAAGGCAACACCGCGCGGGTTACCCGCCCCTGAATCCGTACTGAAAGGAAGCTTGCAATGACCAGCCTCATCGTCGTCGGCGCCATCGCCCTGTTCGTTCTGATCACCCTGTTCAAGGGGGTGCGCATCGTGCCCCAGGGCGAGGAATGGATCGTCGAGCGTCTGGGCCGCTACCACAGCACCCTCAAGCCCGGCCTGAACATCCTGGTGCCGTACATGGACGTGGTCGCCTACCGCCTGCCGACCAAGGACATCATCCTCGACGTGCAGCAACAGGAAATCATCACCCGCGACAACGCGGTGATCGTCGCCAACGCCCTGTGCTTCGCCAAGGTAGTCGACCCGCAGAAGGCCTCCTACGGCGTGCAGAACTTCTCCTTCGCCGTCACCAGCCTGACCATGACCTCGCTGCGTGCCATCGTCGGCGCCATGGACCTCGACGAGGCGTTGTCGAGCCGCGAGCAGATCAAGGCGCGCCTGCGCGAGGCGATGTCCGAACAGACCGAAGACTGGGGCGTGACCGTACGCTCGGTGGAGATCCAGGACATCAAGCCTTCGGAAAACATGCAGAAGGCCATGGAGCGCCAGGCCGCAGCCGAACGTGAACGAAAGGCCGACGTGACCCGCGCCGAGGGCGCCAAGCAGGCCGCCATTCTCGAAGCCGAAGCTCGCCTGCAGGCCGCCAGGCTGGACGCCGAGGCGCAGATCAGCCTCGCCGAAGCCTCGGCCCGGGCGATCACCCTGGTGCGTGAAGCGGTGGGCAACGAGACCACCCCGGCCATGTACCTGCTGGGTGAGCGCTACATCGGCGCGATGGAGAACCTGGCCGGCAGCGACAACTCCAAGGTGGTGGTGTTGCCAGCGGACCTGCAGGAGACCGTGCGCGGGTTGCTGGGGCGCGGCAAGGCCTGATACCGGCGGTGACTGCTTCGCGGGCAAGCCGGGGCGCCGAACCGCCGTTCCCACAAGCCCGCGAAGAACACAACACCGATTTCAAGCGCTGCGCACCGACAACTGCGGCACTTCACCGCACCCCCGCATTTTTACCTATACTCCGCCGTACAATAGCCACCTGATTCCTGACCGGATCTCTCCATGCCCCCACGTCGGCACATCGCCTGGATAGCCTGCCTTGCAGTGCTGTTCAACCTGCTGGCCATGCCGCTGTCTTCTGCCGCGCCCAAGGGCCCGGCCGAACAGCTGCTGTGGGGTGCCTTCTGCTCGACTGGCGCGGGCAAGGCCAAGCTCGATGTCCAGGCCCTGGCCAAGATCGACCTGGGCCAACAGGACGACCACTCCAACATGCAGCACTGCTGGTGCTGCTCGGGTGCCTCGCCTGTGCTCGCCCTGGCCAGCCACGCACCGCAACTGCACAGCCCGCTGCAACTGCGCTTCGGCCAGGCACCACCACTCGCCACGCACCAGCCCACGCCGCGCCAGCTCTGGCCGGCACTCAATCCGCGAGCCTCTCCGTTGGCCTGAGTTCAAGACGCTGTTCCTGAACCTGTACAGACCGGAGACTCACCATGCTCAAGCAAGCCCTCATCCTGGCCACCCTGCTGCTGCCCAGCGCCTTCGCCAACGCCCACGAATACAGTGTCGGCGACCTGCATATCGCCCACCCCTGGTCGCTGGAGCTGCCACCGAACGCGCCCAATGTCGCGGCGTATTTCATCGTTCACAACAACGGCAAGGTCGATGACCGCCTGTTGAGTGTCGAAAGCCCCGTCAGCGATGACGCCCAGTTGCACGAACACGCCAAGACCGCTGCCGGCGCCATGAAGATGCAGCAGGTACAGAGTGTGGTCGTACCTGCAGGCAAGGACCTGACCTTCGCCCCCAGCGCCTATCACGTGATGCTGATGCAGCCCAAGGACCGCAGCCTGCTCACTGACGGCAAGCGCTTCCCGCTCACCCTGCACTTCGAGAAAGCCGGCGACATCACCGTCGACGTCGCCGTGCAGAAGCAGCCGCCCGCCGACCAGGCAGGACACGAACACGCGCACTGACCGCTGACAGGCGCTCGTCATGAGCTTGCCGCGCAACAGCACAGCCCGCAGCACCCGCCCTGATCGCAGGCGCGTCGGTGGCGGCTGGCTGAGCCTGTTCGCCATGTGGATGATTTTCATCGGCCCGCTGATTTCCCAGTCGATGCCGATGGATCACCACGCCGGCATGAACATGAGCATGGCCATGGACATGCCCATGGCCGCGGGGCACCCGCATGCCGGGCAAGACCACCACGGTCACGGCAACGACGGCCAGCTACACACCGATTGGGAGAAATGCGGCTACTGCAGTTTGCTGTTCAACTGCCCCGCCCTGCCCCAGACCCTCAGCCCACTCAGCCTCGCCAGCACCATCCCGAGCACCCTCGCCACCTACCCGACCCGCCAGGGCCATGCCCTGCAAGCGGTGTTTCCCGGTGCCCGCAGCCGCGCCCCACCTCCATCGATCAACGTCTGACCACCCCGTTTCACGCCCGAAGCCAGGAGGCTTCGCGCTTACTCATGACTGATCGACTGGAATCATTATGTCCGGCTGCACCCCTGTTTCTGCCCTGTCCCGCCATGGGACCCTCGCCATGCTCTGCGGCTCGCTGCTGAGCCCGCTGGCGCTCGCCGTCGAGCCTGGCCACGAAGGCCATGACGCCCCGGAGCTGAGCCCGACGGTAATCACCGCCATCGCGCCCAGCTCGCCGCTGACCGTGGTCACCAACCCCAAGGATCCACGTCAGCCGGTGCCAGCCAGTGACGGCGCCGACTACCTCAAGACCATCCCCGGCTTTTCCGCCATCCGCTCCGGCGGCACCAACGGCGACCCCGTGCTGCGCGGCATGTTCGGCTCGCGCCTGAACATCCTCACCAACGGCGGTGTGATGCTCGGCGCCTGCCCCAACCGCATGGACGCCCCGACCTCGTACATCTCGCCGGAAACCTACGACCGCCTGACCGTGATCAAAGGCCCGCAAAGCGTGATCTGGGGCCCCGGCGGCTCGGCTGGCACCATCCTCTTCGAGCGCGAGCCGGAGAAATTCGGCACCCTCGGCAGCCGGGTCAACGCCAGCCTGCTCGCGGGCTCCAACGGCCGCTTCGACAAGGTGCTCGACGCCGCCGCCGGCAACAGCCAGGCCTATGCGCGCTTCGTCGGCAATCAGTCGCGCTCGGACGACTACAAGGACGGCAATGGCGATACCGTGCCTTCGCGCTGGGACAAATGGAACGGCGACGTGACCCTCGGCTGGACCCCGGACACCGACACCCTGCTCGAACTCACCGCCGGCAAGGGCGATGGCGAAGCGCGCTACGCCGGACGCGGCATGGACGGCTCGCAGTTCAAGCGCGAAAGCCTGGGCCTGCGCTTTGAAAAGTCCAACCTCGGCGAGGTGCTCGACAAGGTCGAGGCGCAGGTCTACTACAACTATGCCGACCACGTGATGGACAACTACAGCCTGCGCACACCCTCGGGCAGCGGCATGATGGGCATGCCCATGGTCAGCAACGTCGATCGGCGCACCCTCGGCGCACGCATCAAGGCGACCTGGCGCTGGGCCGACGTACAGTTGATCAGCGGCATCGACGCGCAGACCAACGAACACCGCAAACGCGGCGGCATGGGCGTCGATGCGCACAAGGGCAAGCCCTGGACCAAGGACGCCGACTTCCATAACTACGGCGTGTTCAGCGAGCTGACCTGGTACGCCACCGGCGAAGATCGCCTGATCAGCGGCGCGCGCCTGGACCGCGCCTCGGCCCGCGACTTCCGCCAGGCCAGTGCCACCCATGGCGATACCCGCGCGGATACCCTGCCCAGCGGCTTCATCCGCTACGAGCATGACTTGGCGGCGATTTCCGCTACCACCTATATCGGCTTGGGCCACGCCCAGCGCTTCCCCGACTACTGGGAGCTGTTCTCGCCAACCAACGGCCCGCGGGGCTCGGTCAACGCCTTCGACAGCATCAAGCCGGAGAAGACCACCCAGCTCGACTTCGGCATCCAGTACCAGGACGAACGCCTGCAAGCCTGGGCCTCCGGCTACGTCGGACAGATCCGCGACTACATCCTGTTCGACTACCGCAGCATGATGGGCATGAGCAGCACCCAGGCGCAGAACATCGACGCCCGCATCATGGGCGGCGAGCTGGGCGCGGCGTACAAGCTCGACGAAAACTGGAAAGCCGACGCGACGCTGGCCTACGCCTGGGGCAAGAACAGCAGCGACGGCAAAGCCCTGCCGCAGATGCCTCCGCTGGAAAGTCGCCTGGGCCTGACCTACAGCCGCGATGCCTGGAGCGTCGGTGCGCTGTGGCGCCTGGTCGCGGCGCAGAACCGCATCGCCCAGAACCAGGGCAACGTGGTGGGCAAGGATTACGAGAAGAGCGGCGGTTTCGGCGTGTTCTCGCTCAACGGTGCCTACAAGGTCAACAACAACCTCAAGCTCAGCGCGGGCGTCGACAACCTGTTCGACAAGGCCTACGCCGAGCACTTGAACCTGGCCGGGAACGCCGGGTTCGGCTACCCGGCGGCAGACCCGCAGCCGGTCAACGAGCCGGGCAGGACCTTCTGGACCAAGGTCGATTTCAGCTTCTGACAATAACAACCGGGGCGCGGGCCTGACCGCGCTCCACCTGGTCGAACGGGAGGCTCCATGAGCAAACCAAAGCAATCCTTCTACAACCTGGCCTGGCGCTGGCATTTCTATGCCGGGCTGTTCGTCGCGCCCTTCATGATCCTGCTGGCGATCACCGGGATCATCTACCTGTTCAAGCCCCAGCTCGACCCGTGGATGTACCGCGAGCTGATGGTGGTCGAGGCCGGCCCGCAGCGCCAGAGCGCCGACACGCTGCTGGCCCAGGTGCGCCAGGCTTATCCACAGGGCCATGTCGGCCAGTACCTGCCACCGCTGGACGCCGAGCGCAGCGCGCAGTTCGTGGTGCATGACGGCGGCCGCGAACTGAACGTGTTCGTCGACCCGTACAACGCCAAGGTGCTGGGCGCGCAGGACGGCAAGCAGAACCTGCAGGCAATCGCCCGCGCCCTGCATGGCGAGCTGATGGTCGGCACTGCCGGAGATCGGCTGGTGGAGCTCGCCGCAGGCTGGGGCGTCGTGCTGGTGGTGTCCGGGCTTTATCTGTGGTGGCCACGTGGCCGCAACCGCCGTGGCGTACTGTGGCCACGCCTGTCGGCACGCGGGCGCGTGCTCTGGCGCGACCTGCATGCGGTCAGCGGCTTCTGGGGTTCGGCACTGCTGTTGCTGATGCTGCTCAGCGGCATGACCTGGACCGGGCTGTGGGGCAAGCAGTACGCCGACCTGTGGAACCGTTTCCCGGCGGCGATGTGGAACGACGTACCGAAATCCGACCAGCAGGCCGGCGCGCTGAACAGCGCTCATCGCCAGACCGTGCCCTGGGCCCTGGAGAACACGCCGATGCCAGTGTCCGGCGCGCATGCCGAGCACATGGGCCATCACGACATGCACAGCGCCCCGGCCGCGCCGCAGATTACCCTGCAGCAGGTCGAGGATCTGGCCAACGCCCGCGGCGTGGCGCCGGGCTACAGCATCACCTCGCCGAGCACCGCTGAAGGCGTGTTCACCATCGCGGTGTTCGCCGACGATCCACGCAACGACGCCACCCTGCATGTCGACCAGTACACCGGCAAGGTCCTGGCCGACGTGCGCTGGCACGACTACAGCCCGGTAGCCCGCGCCACCGAGCTTGGGGTGATGCTGCACGAGGGCAAGATGTTCGGGCCGCTCAACCAGATCGTCATCCTGCTGGTGTGCCTGATGATCCTGCTGGGCTCGGTGAGCGGGTTGGTGATGTGGTGGAAGCGCCGCCCGTCCGGTGGGCTTGGCGTACCGCCGCTGCGGCATGACCTGCCGCGCTGGAAGACAGCGGTGACGGTGATGCTGGTGCTGGGTGTCGTGTTCCCGCTGGTGGGGGTGTCGATGGTAGTGATGTGGGTGGTCGACAGCCTGGTGGTGCGGCGCGGGCGGGTCGCGGTTCAGGCTTGAATCGCGTCGGCCTTTTCGCGGGCAAGCCCGCTCCCACGGTACGGCGCAGACTCGGGTTCAGCGCTGTACCGTGGGAGCCGGCTTGCCCGCGAAAAGGCCAACCCTTGACTGCGGTCAGTCAAAAATCCCCACTGCACCGCCAAGATCGTGGCGATCTGTCACGCCCGCACCTTTGCAGTGCGTGTTAGCCTAACCGGCTTTCGCTCACAAGAAGACTGACCCTCAATGGAATGCAGCCTATGACCCGGACCTCATCCCCCCAGGCAGATGACCAGCATCTGCAGCGCAACCTGACCAACCGCCACATCCAGCTCATCGCCATCGGTGGCGCCATCGGCACCGGCCTGTTCATGGGCTCGGGCAAGACCATCAGCCTCGCGGGCCCGTCGATCATCTTCGTCTACATGATCATCGGCTTCATGCTGTTCTTCGTCATGCGTGCCATGGGCGAGCTGTTGCTGTCGAACCTCAACTACAAGTCGTTCATCGATTTCTCCGCCGACCTGCTCGGCCCCTGGGCCGGCTACTTCACTGGCTGGACCTACTGGTTCTGCTGGGTCGTCACCGGCATCGCCGACGTGGTGGCGATCGCCGCCTATACACAGTTCTGGTTCCCCGACCTGCCGCAGTGGATACCGGCGCTGACCTGCGTGGCGGTCCTGCTGTCGCTGAACCTGGTCACGGTGAAACTGTTCGGCGAGATGGAATTCTGGTTCGCCCTGATCAAGATCGTCGCCATCCTCGGCCTGGTCGCCACCGGCCTGTACATGGTCATCACCGGCTTCCAGTCGCCGAGCGGCCACACGGCCAGCCTGGCCAACCTGTGGAATGACGGCGGCATGTTCCCCAATGGCCTGTTCGGCTTCTTCGCCGGTTTCCAGATCGCGGTATTCGCCTTCGTCGGCATCGAGCTGGTAGGCACCACCGCCGCCGAAGCGAAGAACCCCGAGCGCACCCTGCCACGGGCGATCAACTCGATCCCGATCCGCATCATCGTGTTCTATGTGCTGGCGTTGATCGCGATCATGGCGGTTACACCATGGCGCGACGTGGTCCCGGGCAAGAGCCCGTTCGTCGAACTGTTCGTGCTGGCTGGCCTGCCGGCAGCGGCAAGCATCATCAACTTCGTGGTGCTGACCTCGGCCGCTTCGTCGGCCAACAGCGGCGTGTTCTCCACCAGCCGCATGCTCTACGGCCTGGCCCAGGAAGGCGATGCACCGAAGGCCTTCGAAAAGCTCTCGCGGCGCGCCGTACCGGCCAACGGCCTGTACTTCTCCTGCCTGTGCCTGCTGCTCGGCGCGGTGCTGATCTACCTGGTGCCGAACGTGATCGAAGCCTTCACCCTGGTGACCACGGTGTCGGCGGTGCTGTTCATGTTCGTCTGGACGCTGATCCTGCTGTCGTACCTGAGCTACCGCAAGCAGCGCGCGGCGCTGCACGAGAAGTCGATCTACAAGATGCCTGGCGGGCGTTTCATGTGCTACGTGTGCCTGGTGTTCTTCGCCGGCATTCTGGTGCTGTTGAGCCTGGAAGCCGACACCCGTTCGGCGCTGGTGGTCACGCCAATCTGGTTCCTGCTGCTGGCCGTTACCTACCAGTTCGTACGCAGCAAGCGCCAGCCACGGGCGGTGGTGCGCGACAACTGATCTGCACAGGGCTGCTCTGCAGCCCTTTCGCGGGCAAACCCCGCTCTCGCAATCATGGTGTGTAGTTTCACGTCGCCCCCAGCGCGCTGCGCAGAAACTGCTCACCCTCTGGCCCCAATCCTGTGCAGGCTCGCCGAGCAAGCACCAACCTGGCCCTCCTCAAGGCCCCGCATCGAAGCACAACCCTTCTAATCTGCAGCCTCGCGCACCACGGCACAGCCTTTGCAATCTCCCCTCTGCCAACACCACAACAACTCAGCGGAGAGAGCACATGAAGCGACGCAGTCTGATCAAGGCCTTCACCCTCAGCGCATCGATCGCGGCGATGGGCCTGAGCTGGAGCATCCAGGCGGCCGAGACCATCAAGGTCGGCATCCTGCATTCGCTGTCCGGGACCATGGCCATTTCCGAAACGTCACTCAAGGACATGGCGCTGATGACCATCGACGAGATCAACGCCAAGGGCGGGGTCAATGGCAAGCTGCTCGAACCGGTGGTGGTCGACCCGGCCTCGAACTGGCCGCTGTTCGCCGAGAAGAGCCGCCAACTGCTGACTCAGGACAAGGTCGCGGTGGTGTTCGGTTGCTGGACCTCGGTGTCGCGCAAGTCGGTGCTGCCGGTGTTCGAGGAGCTCAACGGGCTGTTGTTCTACCCGGTGCAATATGAAGGCGAGGAGATGTCGCCGAACGTGTTCTACACCGGCGCTGCGCCCAACCAGCAGGCGATCCCGGCGGTGGAATACCTGATGAGCGAAGACGGCGGTGGTGCCAAGCGCTTCTTCCTGCTGGGCACCGACTACGTCTACCCGCGCACCACCAACAAGATCCTGCGCGCTTTCCTGCACAGCAAGGGCGTGGCCGACAAGGACATCGAAGAGGTCTACACGCCGTTCGGCCACAGCGACTACCAGACCATCGTCGCCAACATCAAGAAGTTCTCCGCAGGCGGCAAGACGGCGGTGATCTCCACCGTCAATGGCGACTCCAATGTGCCCTTCTACAAAGAGCTGGCCAACCAGGGCCTGAAAGCCACCGACGTGCCGGTGGTGGCCTTCTCGGTGGGAGAAGAGGAACTGCGTGGCATCGACACCAAGCCGCTGGTCGGCCACTTGGCGGCGTGGAACTACTTCGAGTCGGTGGAAAACCCGGTCAACCAGAAGTTCGTCGCCGACTGGAAAGCCTACGCCAAGGCCAAGGGCCTGCCGGGTGCCGACAAGGCGGTGACCAACGACCCGATGGAGGCCACCTACGTGGGCATCCACATGTGGGCGCAGGCGGCCGAGAAAGCCAAGTCCACCGATGTCGACAAAGTGCGTGAGGCCTTGGCCGGGCAGAGCTTCCAGGCGCCGTCCGGCTTCACCCTGACCATGGACAAGACCAACCACCACCTGCACAAGCCGGTGATGATCGGCGAGATCCAGGAAGACGGGCAGTTCAGTGTGGTCTGGCAGACCGAGCAGCCGCTGCGTGCGCAGCCGTGGAGCCCGTTCATACCAGGCAATGACAAGCGGCCTGACTATGCAGTGAAAGGTAACTGAGTGCATGGGGCCGCTTTGCGGCCCATTCGCGGGCAAGTCGGGGCGCCGAACCGCCGCTCCCACAGATCCCGGGAACACCGCTGAACCTGTGGGAGCGGGCTTGCCCGCGAAGAATCCACCTCCGATTTCCAGGATTGCTCGCATGCTCAGACTCCTGCTCACCCTCCTCCTCCTGCTACCCCTAGCCACTCAGGCCAGCGAGGGCGAATTCTTCCTCGGCGCCAAGCCCGCCGAACAGGCCAGCCTGCTCGAAGGCTGGGCCGCACAACCCGAACCGGCCCGCCTGGCGCTGCTGGAAAACCTGCGCGAAGGGCGCATAGCCGAAGACGACACGCGCAAGGTGCGCCTGAACAATCGCCTGCGCGGCCTGATCGACAACGCCCTGGCCAGCCATCAACTGCTCAGCGCCGACAGCAACCTGCGTCTGGCCGCAGCACGGCAACTGCAAAAAAGCGCGCAACCGGCGCAGATGGCGCTGCTCGACCGTGCCTTCGCCAGCGAACCGGACGCCGCCGTGCACGCCGCCCTGGGCCTCGCCCTGGCCAACCTGCAGCTGGGCGCCAGCGAACCTCGGGTACGCCTGGCCGCAGTGCGCCTGCTCGGGGAAACCGGCGACCCGCTGGCGCGTACCCGTCTGGAAGCTCTGTTGCAGCCTGGCGCAGAACCCGACGCCGGGGTGCGCACCGCCGCCGAGACCAGCCTGGCCCAGGTCCAACGCAAGCTGCTGTTCGGTGAGATCCTCGGCCAGGCGTTCAGCGGCCTGTCCCTGGGTTCGATCCTGCTGCTGGCGGCCTTGGGCCTGGCGATCACCTTCGGCCTGCTCGGGGTGATCAACATGGCCCACGGCGAAATGCTGATGCTCGGTGCCTACAGCACCTACCTGGTGCAGGTGCTGCTGCAGCGCTACGCCCCCGGCGCCATTGAGTTCTACCCACTGATCGCCCTGCCGGTGGCCTTCGCCGTCAGTGCCGGAGTCGGCATGGCGCTGGAACGCACCGTCATCCGCCATCTCTACGGCCGCCCGCTGGAAACCCTGCTGGCGACCTGGGGCATCAGCCTGATCCTGATCCAGGCGGTGCGCCTGCTGTTCGGCGCGCAGAACGTCGAGGTGAGCAACCCGGCGTGGTTGTCTGGCGGCATCCAGGTGCTGCCCAACCTGGTGCTGCCTTACAACCGCCTGGTGATCATCGGCTTCGCCCTGGCAGTGGTGCTGCTCACCTGGCTGCTGCTCAACCGCACACGGTTGGGGCTGAACGTGCGCGCGGTCACGCAGAACCGCAGCATGGCGGCCTGCTGCGGCGTGTCCACCGGGCGCGTCGACATGCTCGCCTTCGGCCTGGGCTCGGGTATCGCCGGGCTGGGCGGGGTCGCCCTGAGCCAGGTCGGCAACGTCGGCCCTGACCTGGGCCAGAGCTACATCATCGACTCCTTCCTGGTGGTGGTGCTCGGCGGCGTCGGGCAACTGGCCGGCAGCCTCTGGGCGGCCTTCGGGCTGGGCATCGCCAACAAGCTGCTGGAACCGCAGATCGGTGCGGTACTCGGCAAGATCCTCATCCTTGCGCTGATCATTCTGTTCATCCAGAAACGCCCGCAAGGCCTGTTCGCCCTCAAGGGACGGGTAATCGACTGATGAACCAGCCACTGCTTGTCACTGCCACGCAAAAGGTCGGGCCACGCCTGTCACTGGCCATCGGCGCCATTGTCATCCTGGTGCTGCTGGCCCTGCCGCTGCTGTCGCTGCTACCTGACGGCCATGCGCTGCAGGTCTCGGCCTACACCCTGACCCTGGTCGGCAAGATCCTTTGCTACGCCATCGTCGCCCTGGCCCTGGACCTGGTCTGGGGCTACGCCGGGCTGCTGTCGCTGGGCCACGGCCTGTTCTTCGCCCTCGGCGGCTATGCCATGGGCATGTACCTGATGCGCCAGGCGGCCGGCGACGGCCTGCCAGGCTTCATGACCTTCCTGTCGTGGAGCGAGCTGCCCTGGTACTGGGCCGGCACCCAGCACTTCGCCTGGGCGCTGTGCCTGGCGGTACTGGCGCCGGGGATGCTGGCACTGGTGTTCGGCTGGTTCGCCTTCCGTTCGCGGATCAAGGGCGTGTACTTCTCGATCATGACCCAGGCCCTGACCTTTGCCGGGATGCTGCTGTTCTTTCGCAACGAAACCGGGTTCGGCGGCAACAACGGCTTCACCAGCTTCCGCACCATCCTGGGCTTCGAGATCACCGCACCGGGCACCCGCGCGGTGCTGTTCCTGCTCACTGTCGCACTGCTGCTGGGCAGCCTGTACCTGTGCTGGTGGCTGACGCGCAGCAAGTTCGGGCGCTTGCTCACCGCGCTGCGCGACGCCGAGAACCGCCTGATGTTCTGCGGATACGATCCACGCGGCTTCAAGCTGCTGGTGTGGGTGCTCAGCGCCGTGCTGTGCGGCCTGGCCGGGGCGCTTTACGTGCCGCAGGTGGGCATCATCAACCCCAGCGAAATGTCGCCGACCAATTCCATCGAAGCCGCTGTCTGGGTTGCCCTGGGCGGACGCGGCACGCTGATCGGCCCGCTGCTTGGCGCAGGCCTGGTCAATGGCATGAAGAGCTGGTTCACCGTGGCCTTCCCGGAGTTCTGGCTGTTCTTCCTCGGCGCACTGTTCATCCTGGTCACCCTGTACCTGCCCAAGGGCGTGGTCGGGCTGCTGAAGAAAAGGAGCCAGCCATGAGAGGCATCCCTGCGGTTCATCCGGAATTCATGCTGGAGCCGGTCTTCGATCAGGTGGGCACCGGCCGCGACGCCATCGGCCTGGGTCAACCGCGCAAGGCTGGGCTCGACACCCGCCACGGCACGGTACTGAGCCTTGAAGACATCAGCGTCAGCTTCGACGGGTTCAAGGCGCTCAACGCGCTCAACCTGTACATCGGCGTCGGCGAGCTGCGCTGCATCATCGGCCCCAACGGCGCCGGCAAGACCACGATGATGGACGTGATCACCGGCAAGACCCGCCCCGACACCGGCAGTGCGTTCTTTGGCGATACCCTGGACCTGACCCGCATGAGCGAGTACCAGATCGCCCAGGCGGGCATCGGCCGCAAATTCCAGAAGCCCACGGTGTTCGAGGCGCTGAGCGTGCATGAAAACCTCGAGTTGGCGCTCAAGACCGACAAGTCGGTCTGGGCCAGCCTGGCGGCGCGCTTGAGCGGCGAGCAGCGTGAACGAATAGAGCACGTACTGACGACCGTGCGCCTGAACAGCCTGGCCTCGCGCCAGGCCGGGCTGTTGTCACACGGCCAGAAGCAGTTCCTGGAGATCGCCATGCTGCTGGTGCAGGAGCCGCAGTTGCTGCTGCTCGACGAGCCGGTGGCGGGCATGACCGACGCCGAGACCGAGTTCACCGCCGAGCTGTTCAAGGGCCTGGCGGGCACGCATTCGCTGATGGTGGTGGAGCACGACATGGGCTTCGTGGGCAGCATTGCCGACCATGTGACGGTGCTGCACCAGGGCTCGGTGCTGGCCGAGGGGTCGCTGGCACAGGTGCAGGCGGACGAGCGGGTGGTCGAGGTTTATCTCGGTCGTTGAACAGTGGGAATTGTGTCGGCCTTTTCGCGGGCAAGTCGGAGCGCCGAACCACCGCTCCCACAAGACAGCGTGAACCCGTAGGAGCGGGCTTGCCCGCGAAAAGGCCGGCACAGACAAAACAGTTTTACTAGGAACCCAACATGCTCAAGATCGACACCCTGCACCAGTACTATGGCGGCAGCCACATCCTCCGAGGCCTGTCGTTCGAAGCCAGGATCGGCGAAGTCACCTGCCTGCTGGGCCGCAACGGCGTGGGCAAGACCACCCTGCTGCGCTGCCTGATGGGCCTGGTGCCAGCCCGCGAAGGCAGCATCGAGTGGGAGGGCAAGCCGATCACTGCGCTCAAGCCCCAGCAGCGGGTGCATGCCGGCATCGCCTACGTGCCCCAGGGCCGCGAGATATTCCCGCGCCTGACCGTGGAGGAAAACCTGCTGATGGGCCTGTCGCGCTTCAGCGCCCGCGAGGCGCGGGAGGTGCCGGCATTCATCTACGAGCTGTTCCCGGTGCTCGAACAGATGAAGCAACGCCGTGGCGGCGACCTCTCCGGCGGCCAGCAGCAACAGCTGGCGATCGGTCGCGCCCTGGCCAGCCGCCCGCGCCTGCTGATCCTCGACGAACCCACCGAAGGCATCCAGCCGTCGGTGATCAAGGAAATCGGCGCAGTCATCCGCAGCCTGGCCCAGCGCGGCGACATGGCCATCCTGCTGGTCGAGCAGTTCTACGATTTTGCCGAAGAGCTGGCCGACCAGTACCTGGTCATGGCCCGCGGTGAAATCGTCCAGCGCGGCCGCGGCGAAAACATGCAGGCAGAAGGTGTACGTGGGCTGGTAACCATTTAATCTGCAGCATCGACTTCGCGAAGACACTGCCATGAGCTACCTGATCCGTGATGCCCTACCCGACGACGTGGCGGGCATCCTCGACATCTACAACGACGCCGTGCGCAACACCACGGCGATCTGGAACGAAACCCCGGTCGACCTGGCCAACCGCCAGGCCTGGTTCGCCGCCCGCGCCGAGCAGGGTTACCCGATCCTGGTCGCGGCCGACGCAACCGGCGTACTGGGCTACGCCTCGTTCGGCGACTGGCGGTCGTTCGAGGGTTTTCGCCTCACGGTCGAACACTCGGTGTACATCCGCAGCGACCAGCGCGGCAAGGGCCTGGGTCCGCTGCTGATGCAGGCGCTGGTCGAACGCGCCCGACAGTGCGGCAAGCACATGATGGTCGCGGCCATCGAGAGCGGCAACGCGGCCTCGATCCGTCTGCACGAGCGACTGGGTTTCATTACGACCGGGCAAATGGCCCAGGTCGGGGTGAAGTTCGGTCGCTGGCTCGACCTGACGTTCATGCAACTGGCGTTGGACGACAACCGCGAACCACCTCGAAAGGACTGATTCATGAACGCCGCACAGCTACAGCGCGTCACCCACGAGAGCCTGACCTACTACCGCGACAGCCTCGTGGCGCTGTTGCTCGATGCGGTACGCAATGGGGCTTCGGTGGGGTTTCTGGCGGACATCGACGAGGCCCAGGCGCTTGCGTATTTCGCTGAAGTTCGCAGCCGGCTTGTCAGCGGTGAGCAGTTGCTCTGGGTGATCGCCCAGGGGCAGGAGGTGCTGGCCAGCGTGCAGTTGGGGCTGTGCCTGAAACCCAACGGCCTGAACCGCGCCGAGGTGCAAAAGCTGCTGGTGCACAGCCGTGCCCGGCGGCGTGGGCTGGGGCAACAGTTGATAGCGGCGCTGGAGGCCGATGCCCGACGTCTGAAACGCGGGATGCTGTACCTGGACACCGAGGCAGGGTCGGGTGCCGAGGGATTCTACCAGGCACTGGGGTATGACAAGGCCGGTGAGATCCCGGACTATGCCTGCGGCCCGGATGGTGTGTATCGGGCGACCGCGCTGTACTACAAGGTGCTGGCTGGCGCTTGAGAACACCGCAGTTCTACATCTGGGTGAATCGCCCCAAACGCTGCCTCAACATGCTGTTCTCACTGCGCAACTGCTGCACTTCCTGCAGCAACTCCAGCGCCAGCGCCACCCCTTCCCACTCCAGTTCCAACTCCTGGTGCAGCTTTGCCGCACGCTTGGCCAGCAGCGGCGCCTGATCGTCGAATAACCAGTCCTCCGGGGTGCGCCCGGTGGGTTCGACAATGCCGTGCTCGACGATTTCGATCACGCAGTCGGCCGTGACATCGGCCTCCTGACACAAGGTTCGCATGTCCAGTTGAACGATCAGGGTGCTGCTCATGGTCACTTACTCCATTGTGTCCTCGGGTTGAACGCGGCCTTCTCGGAGAGTTTGGTCCAGAGTTCGCGAGTGGTCGCATCGGAGGTGCTCGGCATGACCACCTTGAGCTGGGCGTAGAGATCGCCACGCTCGCCCTGCTTGTTCGCAAGGCCCATGCCCTTGACCCGCAGGCGCTGGCCGCTCTGGCTGTCGGGGCGGATGGTCAGGTTGATCTTGCCGGTCAGGGTCGGTACCGCCACCTTGGTGCCCAGCGCTGCCTCCCAGGGAGCCAGCGGCACGGTGATGATCAGGTCGTGGCCTTCGACATCGAACAGCGGGTGCGGCGCCATGCGGATGGTCAGGAACAGGTCGCCGTTGGCACCACCGCCGACACCCGGAGCGCCCTGGCCCTTGAGGCGAATACGCTCGCCGTCGGTCACTCCGGCCGGGATCTTCACGTTCAGCGTCTTGGTGGTGAAACCGGTGCGCTGCCCGGCAGCGTTGGTCTGCGGCACCTGGAAGCTGATCTGTTTGGACTCCTTGCTCAGGGTCTCTTCGAGAAACACCGCCAGTTCCAGTTCCACGTCCTGCCCTCGCCTGCCGGCACTGCGCTGCTGGCCGCGTGCGCCGCCAAAGGGATTGCCGCCACGGGCACCGAAGATCGAGCTGAAGAAGTCGGAGAAGTCACCGCTCTCGAAGCCGCCGCCACCGCCGCGACTTTCCCAGCCTGGCGGCGCCTGGAACGGCCGACCATGCTGGCCGCCGTACTTGCGGATCTCGTCGAATTCAGCGCGTTTCTGCGCATCGCCCAGCACTTCGTAGGCCTCGTTGGCCTCTTTGAATTTCTCCTCGGCGTCACGCTCCTTGCTGACGTCGGGGTGATACTTGCGCGCCAGCTTGCGGTACGCGGCCTTGATCGCCTTCTCGTCCGCGCTGGGCTCGACGCCGAGTATCTTGTAATAGTCTTTGAAGTCCATCTAAGGATCACCAGTAGGAATTTTCGTGTTGCATCTGAAGATTGGGGTCAAGCATAGCCTTTCAAGGTTCGCTTGGGTTTGTCATATGGCAGACGATCGGTCTTGATTCTGTCGGCCACTGGCATAAACTGCGCGGCCGTTTGGCCTCCGGAAGCCCCTCCCCATGTCTGACCTATCCCCGGCTCGCGCCCTTGGCATCGACTTCGGCACCTCCAACTCCACGGTGGGTTGGCACCGCCCTGGCGTCGAATCGCTGATCGCCCTGGAAGAGGGCAAGATCACCCTGCCGTCGGTGGTGTTCTTCAACATCGAGGAGCGGCGCCCGGTATATGGCCGTCTGGCCCTGCACGAGTACCTGGAAGGCTACGAAGGCCGCCTGATGCGCTCGCTCAAGAGCCTGCTGGGCTCCAAGCTGATCAAGCATGACACCAGCGTGCTCGGCAGCGCGCTGCCTTTCAAGGACCTGCTGGGCATGTTCATCGGCGAACTGAAGAAGCGCGCCGAGGCCAATGCCGGGCGCAGCTTCGACCAGGTCGTGCTGGGCCGCCCGGTGTTCTTCGTCGACGAGGACCCGGCGGCCGACCAGGAGGCCGAGGATACCCTCGCCGAGGTGGCACGCAAGATCGGCTTCAAGGACGTGTCGTTCCAGTACGAACCGATCGCCGCAGCCTTCGACTACGAGTCGGGCATCAGCCGCGAAGAGCTGGTGCTCATCGTCGATATCGGCGGTGGTACTTCGGACTTTACCCTGATCCGCCTGTCGCCCGAACGGCACCTGGTCGATGAGCGCCAGGATGACATCCTCGCCACCGGCGGCGTGCACATCGGCGGTACCGACTTCGACAAGCAACTGAGCCTGCAAGGCGTGATGCCGCTGTTCGGCTATGGCAGCCGCATGAAGAGCGGCGCGCTGATGCCGACCAGCTACCACCTGAACCTGGCGACCTGGCACACCATCAACGCCCTGTACTCGCAGAAGTCGCAACTGGCCCTGGGCAGCATGCGCTACGACATCGAGGATGCGCTGGGCATCGACCGCCTGTTCAACCTGATCGAACAGCGCGCCGGACACTGGCTGGCGATGGAAGTGGAGGCCAGCAAGATCGAGCTGACCGACCAGGTCAGCCGGCGCATCGACCTGGGCCGGGTGGAGCCGGGCCTGGCGGCGGACCTGACCCGCGGCCTGTTCGAGGACGCCATCGACGGCCTGTTGCAGCGGGTCCGTGGCAGTGTCAGCGAGCTGCTGGCCAAGGCCGGGGTCAGTGAAGCGCAGGTGGATACGGTGTTCTTCACCGGGGGCTCGAGCGGCATTCCGGCGCTGCGCAACAGCGTTGCGGCGATGCTGCCCAATGCGCGGCATGTGGAAGGCAATATCTTTGGCAGCATTGGCAGCGGTCTGGCCATTGAGGCGCGCAAGCGGTACGGGACAATCTGATCCTTTGCCTGTACTGGCCTCTTCGCGGGTAAACCCGCTCCCACAGGATTACCTATGCCTTGAAGGCAGCGGTGGACCTGTGGGAGCGGGTTTACCCGCGAAGAGGCCGGTACACGTTCAAGCAACCCCTCAGACCAGCTCCATCCGCCTGAGCTCACTCTTCAGGTAGGCATAGTAGATCGGCCCCGCCACCACCCCCGGCAAGCCGAACGCCGCTTCGAACACCAGCATCGCCAGCAACAGCTCCCACGACTTGGCACGGATCTGCCCACCGACGATCCGCGCGTTGAGGAAATACTCGACCTTGTGGATGACGATCAGGTAGCCCAGCGCCGCCGCCGCAACCCAGATCGACAACGACAGTCCGACGATGGTGATCAGGGTGTTGGACATCAGGTTGCCGATCACTGGCAGCAGCCCGAGCAGGAAGGTCAGTACGATCAGGGTCTTGGTCAGCGGCAGGTGCACGTCGAACAGCGGCAGCACCACGGCGAGGAAGATGCCGGTGAACGCGGTGTTGAGCAGCGAGATCTTGATCTGCGCAAAGACGATATTGCGAAACGCCTGCACCAGCAGGCTCAGACGCTCGAACAGCGCGGCGGCCAGCGGCTTGCGTCGGGACAGGTCGGGCAGCCGTTGCAAGGCGATGATGGCGCCGAGGATCATGCCGATCAGCAGGGTCACGAACATGTGTGCCATGCCCTTGCCCACCAGTTGCAGGTCGCTCAGGTGGCTGCGGATCCAGTCGCCGATGGCCACCTTGAACTCTGCCGCGCTGGCCGGCAGGTAACCCTCGATGAACGGCGGCAGCTGCCCCCGGGCGCGCTCCACCAGGCCCATGAACTTGTCCAGCGAAGCGCCGGGGTTTTCGGCTTCGTGCAGCAGGAAGCTGAAAGCGCCGGCGATCAACAGCGTCAGCGTGCTCACCACCAGGGTGCCGAGCAGCGCCACCGCAAGCCATCGCGCCCGTTGTCCGGCGATCAGTGGCTGCAAGCGTGGGGTGAGCATGTTCACCAGCTCGAACACCAGCAGGCCCGCGAGCAGGCTCGGCAGCAGCTTGAGGGGCAACGCAAGGAGCAGGCCGGCAACGACGATGATGCAGCTGGCCAGGGTGATCTGGCGGGGAGTGAAAGTCATACAGCCTCGGCGGCAGACAGCGGAAAGACCCGCAGTCTGCCAGCCTTCAGGCGCAAGGCATAGGCGCAGGTCACTTCTTCTTCAGGCATTCGCTCATGAAGGCCTTGCGCTCGTCGCCCTTGAGCGCCGTGGCCTTCGGGTCGGCGTTACAGGCCTTCATGCGCTCCTGCGGCGTGGTCGGCTTGGCAGGCTCGGCTTTTTTGAGGCAGTTGCTCATGAACGCCTTGCGCTCGTCGCCCTTGAGGGCCTGAGTGGTAGCGTCGGCGTTACAGGTCTTCATCTTTTCCTGTTGCGGCGTAGCGGCGAATCCTTGCCCGGCGATCGACATCCCCAGTACCAGCAATGACACATGCAGCATCTTCATGGAGTGGTCTCCTTGTCCCGCGCAGGATGCACGGTCGTCGAGCTGAGTGTAGACAACAATTCCTACATCCCTGATCGCACGCGGCGCCGGTATTGCTCAGGCGTGCACCGAGCCTGGCGCTGGAACATGGCGATGAACGCGGAGGCGCTGCTGTAGCCCAGGTCGAAGGCGATGCTCTGGATCGGCGTGCCGCTTTCCAGCGCTTCGATGGCGCGCAGAAAGCGCAGGCGCAAGCGCCACTCGCCAAAGCTCATGCCCAGCTCGCGGATGAACTGGCGGGCCAGGGTACGCTCGCTGACATGCACCTGCGCGGCCCAGTCACCGAGCGGTCGGTTATCGCCGGGCTCGGCGTGCAGGGCCTCGAGCACCTGACGCAGGCCGTCGCTGCGGGCGAAAGGCAGGTAGCAGGTTTGCGTGGGTGCCAGCCGCAGTTGGTCGAGCAGCACCTGGACCAGGCGCTGGTCCCGTTCGTCCTGGGCGATCTTGAGGTCGCGACGGGCAAAGTCGCCGAGGATCGCCTTGAGGATGTCGCTTATCGCCAGGCTGCAAGGCTGGGCCGGCAGATCGACGCATAGGCTGCGGTCGAGGTAGACCGAGCGGAAGACGACGGCCTGCGGGTTGTAGCAACCGTGCTCATGATCAGGAGGAACCCAGACCGCGTGGTTTGGCGGCGAGATGAAACGCTGGCCGTCGACATCCAGATGCATGACGCCATGGGCGGCATAGTTGAGCTGGCCCCACGGATGAAAGTGCGGGGCGCTGACCGTGTCGGCACCGAACTCGTCGTAGCGAAAGTACACCGGCGCCGGGAGTTCGGGGAAACTGGGATGGTCGAGGTATTTGGCGGACATGCTGTCTGCTTCACGGGGTGAGTTGTCTGGATGGGAGTATAGCCTTGTGGACAGACAGAGCATAATGGCGGGCATCTGCGGTGTTCTTTTCGCGGGCAAGTCGGAGCGCCGAACCGCCCCCCAGAAGCGTCACACCGAAACAGCAATTCCCACGAGTCAAAGCCTCATGAACTACAGCTTCCCCGTCCTGGCGATTCTTATCTGGGCCGGCAACACCGTCGTCACCAAGATGTCCGCCGGGGCGATCTTTCCCGCCGAGATCGGCTTCTACCGCTGGCTGCTCGCAGGCCTGCTGTTCACCCCGTTCCTGCTGCCGCAGGTGTGGCGCAATCGCACAGCGATCCGCCCGCTCTTGGGCAAGCTGTTCGTCCTGGGGGTACTGGGCATGGTCATGTACCAGAGCATGGCGTACTTCGCCGCCGGCATCACCAGCGCCACCAACATGGGCATCATCCTTTCGCTGATGCCACTGATGTCGCTGGCCCTGTCGATCGCCTGGCTCGGCCAGCGCCTGACCTACGGCGCCTCCCTCGGCGCCCTGGTGTCGTTCTTCGGCGTGCTGGAGGTGGTGTCCGCCGGCAATCCCGGCGCGCTGCTGCACCAAGGGCTCAATGGCGGTGACCTGCTGATGCTGGTCGCCACCTTCGCGTATGCCCTGTACAGCGTGCTGTTGAAGAAATGGCAATTGCGCCTGCCACAGATGCAACTGCTGTATCTGCAGATCTGGATGGCGATCCTGGTACTGCTGCCGATGTACCTGCTGTCGGAGAAGACCGGGCTGACCGCGAACAACATCGGCCTGGTGCTGTATGCCTGTGTGCTGGCGTCGATGATCGCGCCGCAGTTCTGGATGCAGGCCGTGCACAGGCTCGGGCCGGCCCGCACGACCCTGTTCTTCAACCTGTTGCCGGTGGTGACTGCCGTGATCGCTGCTGGCGTCCTGAACGAACAGTTGGCCAGCTATCACTTGTATGGCGGCCTGCTGACCCTGGCCGGGGTCATCCTCGCCGAACGCTGGACCACTCCCGTGCGCCGCGCGCTTACAGCCCGGCAGCCTTGAGCCGGGCAGCGTGCTCGGTGAACAGGCGCACCGGGTCGGCGCCCTTGCCCACGGCACCGAACTGCTGGTTGACGATGTCCAGGTGATCGAGCGGGTAATCATCGCCGATCACCTGGCCCAGGTGCGAGCTGTAACGCCCGACCATGCCATCGCATTGGCCTTTTTCCCGAATGAAACTGCGGGCGAACAGTCGGCAGAAGCGGTTGCTGCCATCGAAGCGATTCCAACCCTTGTCGGTTCGCCCAGGCTGCAGGATGCCGGACCAGGAGTAGTAGCGCACGCCGTCGACCTCGGCAGCGCCCTCGCCGCCCCAGTGCTGCGGCAAGCCCTGTGGATAAGCCTGGTTGAACAGCGCCACGCCCGAACAGGTCAGCGACTGGTGCGAGGCGTGCACATCGATCGGCAACGGATCACGACGCCAGCCGGTTTCCAGCCACACCAGCAGCAGCGCCAGGCCATGCAGTGCAGCCTTGAGCAGGCGCCCCGGTGGCGAATCGCCGGGGGCGCTGCGTTCAAGATGATCAGCCAGTTCCGAGCCGTGGTTGGGACCGGCAACAGAAGTGACCGACGCCACTCGCCCAGGCCTGCGCGCTGCGGCATAACGCGCGCTCAAAGCGCCCTGGCTGTGGCCGATGAGGTTGACCTTGTCTGCCCCGGTGCGCTGGCAGATGTCTTCGATGATCACCAGTAACTGCTCGCCACGCACCTCACTGGAATGCAGCGGCGAGACCTGCACCGCGAACACCTGTGCCCCACCCCGGCGCAACGCCGGCACGATGCCAAACCAGTAGGGGTAGAGCAGCAAGCGCACGAAGCCGAGCATGCCCGGTACCAGCACCAGTGGGTAGCGTGTGGCCAGTTCGTTTGTCATCTGCCGTTCCTCTCCCTGAACCCTGCCCTTCTCAGGGTAGTCGCCGCTTCGCCTGATGAATCGAACTCTTGACGCGCCGTGCGGTTCCAACCTTGACAGCCACCCGCAACGGACCTTTCTGCAAGGAGCGGAACCATGAACAAAGCGATCCTGGCCATTCTTGTCGCAAGCACGACCCTCGCGGCCTGCGGCAGCCGTCCGGAAAACCCGGCGGACTACGTCACCTACCGCGACGAGCCGCTGGTCAAGCAGGTCGAGCACGGCATGACCACGCAAAAGGTCATCGCCATCGGCGGCAGCCCATCGAACATGAGCGACCTGCCCAACGGCGGGATCTGCAACGACTACATCCTCTACAAGGATGGCAAGCAACAGCCCTACTACGTGCGCTTCGACGCCAGCGGGCATGTCGACGCCAAGGGATTCAAGACCTGCAAACAGCGAGAAGAGGACCGCAAGGCCTTACCCGGCCAGTAAGCCCTCCCGCCCACTTACCCCCTGATCTGTATGGAGAGAATCATGAGCAACGTTGAACTGACCGATATCAACACTTTGCGCCAACGCGCACGCCAGCATGTAGAGCAAGGCGCCGTCACCGAAGGCTACAACGCCGACCGCGAGACCATCATCCGCCTGCTCAACGAGTCGCTGGCCACCGAGCTGGTCTGCACCCTGCGCTACAAGCGCCACTACTTCATGGCCAGTGGTATCAAGGCCAGCGTCGCTGCCGAGGAGTTCCTCGAGCACGCGAACCAGGAGTCCGAACACGCCGACAAGCTGGCCGAGCGTATCGTCCAGCTGGGCGGCGAGCCGGACTTCAACCCGGACAACCTGAGCAAGAACTCCCACGCGCAGTACGTGGCCGGCAGCAATCTCAAGGAGATGGTGCTCGAAGACCTGGTTGCCGAGCGTATCGCCATCGACAGCTACCGCGAGATCATCCAGTACATCGGTGACAAGGACCCGACCACCCGTCGCATCTTCGAAGACATCCTGGCCCAGGAGGAAGAGCACGCAGACGATATGTCGGACCTGCTGCAAGGGCTGTAGGAGCGGGCTTGCCCGCGAAGAGGCCGTCGCGGTGCCCGGCACCGCGACAAGCCCGCTCACCCCTCTCAGCGGAACCGCGCAAAGGCCCGCCACATCTCCCGGGCAAAGATCTGCGGCTGCTCGAACGCCGCGAAGTGCCCGCCGTGCTCGGCTTCATTCCAGTAGAACAGTTCAGCGTAGGCTTGCTCGGCCCACTTGCGCGGCGGCTGGAAGGTCTCGGCGGGAAACACCGTGGCCCCCATCGGCAACTGGATGCGCTCTGAAGACGCACGCACCGCCGAGAAGAAACTGCGGTCGCGAATGGTGCTGCCCACACCCTCCCAGTACAAGCGGGCGCTGGACGTACCGGTGCCGGTGAACCAGTACAGCGAGATGTCATCGAGCATCTGGTCGCGGCTCAGGGCATCTTCCGGGCGCCCCTTGTTATCGGTCCACTCCCAGAATTTCTCGTACATCCACATGGCCAGCGCCAGCGGCGAGTCGTTCAGTGCATAGCCGATGGTCTGCGGCCGGGTGTTCATCTGGTCGGCATAGCCGGACATCTGGTCCAGGTAATGATCCACGTCACTCAGCGCCCGCAGCTCGGCCTCGGTGGGATGCTTCGGTGCGTGCTCGGGCACCACCAGCAACAGGTTCACATGGGCGGCGAGCAAGCCCGCCGGCTGCTGACTGGCCAGTGCGTGGGTGATCGCCGAACCCCAATCACCGCCTTGGGCGACCCAGCGCGGGTACCCGAGCCTCTCGGTCATCAGCACGGCCCAGGCACGGGCAATCCGCTGTGGATTCCAGCCCTGCTCGGTGGGCTTTTCCGAGAAGCCATAGCCGGGAATCGACGGCACCACGACGTGGAAGGCGTCTTCGGCACGGCCGCCGAAGCGGGTCGGGTCGGTAAGGCGCTCGATGACGTCGAGAAACTCCACCACCGAACCCGGCCAGCCATGGGTGAGCAGTATCGGCATCGCCTGGGGATGCGGCGAGCGCGCATGGATGAAGTGAACAGCGACGCCGTCGATCTGTGTGTGGAACTGCTCGAAGCGGTTGATGCGAGCCTCGAACTGGCGCCAGTCGTAGCGGTTGAGCCAATGGTCGATCAAGCCCTTGGCAGCCTCCAGGGGCACGCCCTGGGACCAGTCGGCGACCAGTTCCGGATCGGGCCAGCGGATGGCGCGCAGGCGCTGGTGCAGGTCGTCGATTGCAGCCTGCGGGATATCGACCTTGAATGGCTCGAGGGTGGAAAGCGTGGACATGTTCAACTCCGGATGAAAACGAACCTGTAGCGGTCACTACAAACCCTAAGCCGCGCCTCCGAACACTGTCAACGAAAAACTTTAACGACTGCTACAAATGCGATAGAGTGCCGCCCATGACACGAAAAATCTCATTCGACTATCAGCAAGCCCTGGCCAGCGCCACGGACTTGTTCTGGAAAAACGGCTACGCCGCCACCGGCCTGCGCGATCTGCTCAAGGTCATGGGCATCGGCGAGGGCTCGTTCTACAACACCCTCAAGAGCAAGAAGCAGCTCTACCTGGCCTGCGTCGAGCGCTACAACGAAGAGGTGGTCGGCAAGCGCGAACAGGCTCTGTTGGCCGCACCGACTGCGGCCCTGGGCATCCGTGCGTTCTTCGCCGATGTGCTCGACAGCCTCGACAACCCACAAACGCCCTCGCGCCTGTGCCTGCTCGCGGCGATGGAGACCGAGGAAGTGTTGGTCGACGACGAGCTGAGGTTACGCGCCGAGCAGGCGCTGGCGGACTTGAAAGCCATGTTCGCCTTGCGCCTGGCCGAGGACCGCGAGCGTGGGGAGTTGCCGGCGAGCCTGGACCCGCAATTGAATGCAGCGATCATCGCCACCTACCTCAAAGGGCTGTGGCGCATGGCGTTGGTGGAGTATGAGCGGCCGGCGTTCGAGCGGCAGATCGATGCCTTCCTGACGGCGCTCGGGCTGTAGCCGATTATTTGGCTGGGCCGGCCCTACCGCGGGACCAGTCGGGGCGCCGAACCGCCGTGCCGCGCCCTCTACTTCTTCGGCTTCACCGCCGCAGGCGCCTTGCCGGCCTTCATCCGCTCCAGCAGCGGCGTGCACTGGTTGGGCACATCACCACTCGGAGCGATCAGCGCCAGCAACCCGGCGGCCGGCCCGATCGCCACACCCAGCGCTACCATCCCTGCGCCACGCAAGGCCAGCGGCACCGCTTGCACGCCAGCACTGGGCTTGGCGAACGGCCCACGCACATACAGCGGTGAGCGCAGCGAGAACAGGCGCAGCCCCTTGGATTCCGGAGTGACCTTCAGGTCCAGTTGCTCGCTGGCGAAATTCGCCGTGCCATCGATGTAGATGATCGCGTTCTCGGTGTCGAACACGAACAGCCGCGTGGTCGCCAGGCCATCCTTGACACCGACGTCGGCCGCCGCGCAGTTGATCTTCACATCCTCGTCGCCAAACAGCTTGTCGACCACGTAGTTGCCGACGTTGAGCCCGGCGATCTCCATCAGGCTGCGGCTGATCGCACCATCATTGATCAGCAGGCGCAGGTCGCCGTTGGAGGTGCCCAGCAACGCCGCCACAGAGTTGCCGCGACCGCTCAGGTCGGCGTCGCCGTTCAGCTCGCCGAAGCTGGTCTGCATCGGGGCAAAGGTCGGGAACAGCTCCTTGAGCTTGAAGCCGCGGGCAGTCAGGCGGGCCCGGCCCTGCATCGGCACCGAGCGGCCATCGAGGCGAATATTGGCATCGAGGTTGCCGCCGGCCACGCCAAAGCGCAGCGGGACCATACGCAGCAGACCGTCCTCGAGCACCACATGGGCAGACAGATCCTTGAACGGCAACTGCTCGCTATGCACGATGCGCTTGCCAGCGAACGTCACGTCGGCATCCATCGCCCGCCAGCGGTCGGTGCGGAACTCCTCTACCGGCAGCACCTTGCCGGTCGGCTGCTTGCTGGCGCCACCACGGGCTTTTTGCTCGGCATTGGAATCGGCGCCGATCAGTGGCGCCAGGTCCTTGAACAGCAACTGATTGGAGACCAGGTTGCCGGAGAGCTTGGGGCGTGGCTGGCTGGCGACGAAGGCCAGGTCGCCATGGATGTCGCTGTCACCGATCTTGCCGTTGAAGCCTTCGTAGCGGAAACGCGCGCCCTGCGGATCATGCAGGTTGGCGCTGAGGTGGCCGTCGGTGGAATACGCAGGGGTATCGGGCAGGGTCACACCGGTCAGCGGGTAGAGGTTGCCCAGGCTGCTGCCGGAAAGCTTCAAGCGCAGGTCCAGAGCGCCGAGATTGCGTGGGTCGGTCAGGGTGCCGGCGACGGCTGCGCGGGTGTCGCCTACGCGCGCATCGACCTGCAGCGGGAATGGCTGCCTGGCGTCCTGCAGCGCCAGCAAGCCGCCGATCTTGCCGGTCGCGGACACTGGCTGGCCCTTGTAGCGGCCTTCGGCCTTGAGCCCGAACGCGTAATCCTGCGCGCCACCGGCTTTTTCCGCGCTGGCCTTGCCGACGATCTCGCTGAACGGGATCGGCTTGCCCAGCGGGTCGATCTGCACCTTCATGTCGGTTTTCAGGGTCTGGTCGTCGAAGCGCACATTACCCTGGTCGAATCCGATCGCCCCGATATCGAGCACCCACCTGGAAGGTTCGGCGTTCTCGTCCTTGGGCCCGAAATCGAAAGTCCAGTTAGCGCGGCCGTCAGCCAGGCGCGTGAGGCTGGCGGTGGGATGAGTAAGGTCGATTCGGGGGATCGAGATCTGCTGGAACAACAGCGGCAGCGGCGACAGGCGAAACTCGACACGTTCCAGGCCGACCATCTGCGGCTCCTTGAGCCAGTCGGGATTGCCCAGGGTCAGGTCTTCGGCCACGAAGCGCGGCCAAGGCACCCAGGCGCGCCAGCCGCCCTCATCGGGCTCGCGTTGCCAGTGCACGGCGAGGTTGCCATTGATGGCGAACGGGCGGTGCAGCGCTTCGGAGACCTTCTCGTTGAGCAGCGGCTTGATACGGTTCCAGTCGAAGGTGGCAATCACCACCACCAGTATCACCAGCAAGGCCGCGAGGCTGGCGAGGATCCAGGTGAAGATTCTGGCGGGGCGCGTCATTGCGGGGCTCTCCTGACTGCAAGACTTGAAGCGGTGCGGCAAAGGCATTCATTACTTCGGACTGATGAAAGCCCGAGGGGTTTTATCGACGACGGCAATGATAGCGAAGTTTTTTCTGACCCATTTCTCAGCTTTGTGGGTGGAATCGACCTGGATGTTACCGGTAAAACGCGGTAGCACGTAGCCACCAACCACCCCGAAATCACTGATCCAGAGCCTTCCCGACCAACCATCATTTGCGTCGATTGTTACCATTAGCCATATGAACTTTTTTCTTGAGTTACCAAGCGTAGCATTGCCCCCGTACCCACTTTCCAGCGTCCCACGAGGAGCACCGAATCATGAAACGCCAACTGCTGCTGAGTCTGAGTCTTTCCATCCTGGCCGCCAACGCCTTCGCCTTGCCGGCTGCCGACCAACACCTGAGTGCCGAAGCCCGTTCCAGCTCGGCAGTGATTTCCCAGCCCCTGAAGACAGTTGCCGAAGGTGGCTCGGATCGTCTGATCGAACGCAACAACCGCGTTGCCGAAGGTGGCTCGGATCGCCTGATCGAACGCAACAACCGCGTTGCCGAAGGTGGCTCGGACCGTCTGATCGAACGTAACAACCGCGTTGCCGAAGGTGGCTCGGACCGTCTGATCGAACGCAACAACCGCGTAGCCGAAGGTGGCTCTGATCGTCTGATCGAACGTAGCAACCGCGTTGCCGAAGGTGGCTCGGATCGCCTGATCGAACGCAACAACCGCGTAGCCGAAGGTGGCTCTGATCGTCTGGTCGAAATCCGCCGCGTGAGCTGATGCCCATGGCTGATAACGACAACTCGACATACAGCGCTTGCTCCCCTCCAAAGCCCGGTCCATTGACCGGGCTTCGTTTTTTTATCTAGAGTGCCAAGCCGTACAGTCACAGAATCCAGAGCCCCATGCTGCCGCGTGCCGAACAGAAGCAACAGACCCGCCAGGCCTTGCTCGACGCCGCCTGCCAGCTCATGGAGAGTGGCCGGGGCTTCGGCAGCATCAGTCTGCGCGAAGTGGCCAAGGCGGCCGGTATCGTCCCCACCGGTTTCTACCGGCATTTCCCCGATATGGATGCCCTGGGCCTGGCGCTGGTCGCCGAGGTCGATGCCACCTTCCGCCAGACCATTCGCCTGGTGCGCCACAACGAATTCGAACTCGGTGGCATCACCGACGCCTCGGTACGTATCTTCCTCGATGTGGTAGCGGCTCACCGCGCCCAGTTCCTGTTCCTCGCCCGTGAACAGTACGGCGGCTCGCAGCCCGTGCGCCAGGCCATCGCCCGACTGCGCCGGGATATCAGCTCTGACCTGGCTACCGACCTTGCACGCATGACCCGCTGGCAGCATCTGGACAGCGCCGCCCTCGGGGTGATGGCCGACCTGGTGGTCAAGACCGTGTTCGCCACCCTGCCAGAGCTGATCGACAGCCCTGATCCGGCTTGCCCGCAGGCGCTGACCGCGCAGGACAAGATCACCCAGCAACTGCGCTTCATTTTCGTCGGGGCGCGGCATTGGCAGGGGTTGGGGAATCCGGGCTGAAGCCTGCGAAGCGGCCGGCACAATCAACCCCTCCCCCAGTTCTGCTACCATGGCGCCCTGCCCGATTGCGACGAGCGCCTTCATGTCCAACCCCCGCCCTACCCCGTCCGAGCTGAGTACCTGCCTGGCTTCTGTGCGCGAACATTTCGCCAAGCGCATCGTGCCCTTGTGGCAAGGTCCCGGTTGGAACGCCGACATGGCCCTGCCCTTCGAAGCCCTCGACGCCGAACACCACCCCCTGCCGGTGCAGCGCTACCGCGCCATGGCCTGCGCACGCCAGCTGTACCTGTTCAGCAGCCGCATCGAGCAACCCGGTGCCGCCGAGCGCGCCGCCGCCCTGTTCCGCTCGCTGCAACGGCATTTTCACGATGCCGAGCACGGCGGCTGGTTCTACAGCATCGATGCCGACGGCAAGCCACTGGACCGACGCAAGGACCTCTACACCCACGCCTTCATCGTCTTCGCCTGCGCCCACTACTGGGGCAAGGTCCGCGAAGGGCTGGTCGAGTCGGCGCTGAACGCCGCCCTGGAAATCATCGAGGAACAGTTCGCCCGGGATGATGGCCTGTACGAAGCCGTACTCGGCGAAGACTGGTCCGATCTTGGCAGCGGCCCGCTGCAGAACCCGCAGATGCACCTGGCCGAAGCCTTCCTGCAGACCCTGGCCGTACGCGAGGACGATGCCGCGCAAGCGGCCCTGGTGCAGTTATGCACAGCCCTGCAGGCGCAGTTCATCGATCCGGCCCACGGCGTGATGCTGGAGAAACCCCGCGGTGCTGTGGATAACTGGTTCGAGCCTGGGCATCAGTTCGAATGGTTCTACCTGCTCGACACCTCGCCACTGCTGCGCGGCACACCGCTGCATGCATCGATCAGCCGGGCATTCGAGTACGCCGAGCGCTGCGGCGTGAAGGACGCGGCGGTGCTCGCTTCGCTGGATGTCGAAGGCAAGGTGATCGATGCGACCCAGCGGATCTGGGCCCAGGCCGAATATCTGCGGGCGCTGGCATTGAAGCCAGGCAACGAGGCGAAGCTGATGACCCAGCTCAAAGCCCTCGAAGACAACTTCCTGCATGCCGGCGGCTGGCACGAATGCCGCGACGGCCAGGGCGCAGTCAGCCGACACGACATGCCGTCCACCACGCCCTACCACCTGGCCACCTGCCTCGAAGGCCTGCAACGCCTGCTCTGATTGATGTAGGAGCAACTGTCCTGCTCAAAATCTAAAGACCAGCCCAATCCCTGTGGGAGCGGGCTGGTCCCGCGAACACGGGCGTAGCCCGTGCCAGGCAGCGCGGTGTCTCTTTCGCGGGCAAGCCCGCTCCTACAAGGGCTGGCGTGGAACCGTTCTCAGCCCTTGGCCGAACGGTCGATCGAGAACCCAGCCCAGTCCTGACTTACCGGCATCAGCTCAAGGTTGTTGATGTTGATGTGCGCCGGCTGGTTGAGCACCCAGAAGATAGTGTCAGCGATGTCCTGCGGCTGGATCGGCTCGGCGCCCGCGTAAGTAGCGTCGTAGCGCGACTGGTCGCCACCGAAGCGCACCAGCGAGAACTCGCTTTCGCACAGGCCCGGCTCGATGTTGGTCACCCGTACGCCGGTGCCGCGCAGGTCGCAGCGCAGGCTCAGGGAGAACTGCCCGACAAAGGCCTTGGTGCCGCCATACACATGGCTGCCCGGATAGGGATAGTTACCCGCCACCGAACCCACATTGAGGATGCTTGCGCCACGGCCATGGGCGATCAGGCGCGGCAACAGCAGGCGGGTGGTGTACATCAGGCCCTTGATGTTGGTGTCGACCATGGTTTCCCAGTCGTCCAGGTCGCACTGCGGTGCCGGGTCTGCCCCCAGCGCAAGCCCTGCGTTGTTGACCAGGCCCTGCAGCTTGTCGAAGGCCGGCGGCAGGCTGGCAATGGCCGCCTCCATCGCCTTGCGGTCGCGCACATCGACCACCAGGCCGAGCACCTCGGTCTTGGCCGACAGCTCGGCGCACAGGGCATCCAGGCGCTCCTTGCGGCGACCAGTAAGCACCAGCTTCCAGCCAGCGTCGGCGAAACGACGGGCAGTGGCTTCACCGAAACCGGAAGTGGCACCTGTGATGAATACGGTGGACGTCATGCTGTTCTCCTTCGCTGTAGGGGTCGTCGCAGGCCTTGCAGCATGCCCTCGGCGCACGCTGGCAGCAAGCCGTTTTCGGTACTGGTCAAAAAACAGGCAACGCCTCGAAAGCCTTGCAGCACAAGGGCTGGTGCAGGCTATACGCATCTTATCCACAAGGCTTTCCCCATGGATTGGGGGCAACTCGTCGGTCAAAGGGAACCCTTTGACCTGGATAAACTCATTCAGAACGCTCAGGTGATGGCGCAACGCTTTCAACCATGCCGTGTCCAGCAGTCTGTCCAAGGGTTGCGCACAGACTTATCCACAGAAAGGCAACAGCGATTTCGAGCCGCGATTCATGGGCAAAAGCGCGACGCAATAGTGCACAAAGCGTGACTGATCAAATATTGACCAACGCCATGCAGGCCTTTGGATACGTGGGTTTCAGCGACATGCCACCATGTTTTCCACAGGCGGTTCCACATTAATCGTGGAAAACATCGTGCCTGTGGAAACAAGGGGTTATGCTGGGAATCTACGGTGGTTCAAGCGGGATGTGCGACAAGTTGTCCACATTGGCGACCGGGGCCGCAAAGCAGCCCCTGCCACACCTTAATGCCCACCCAGATATGCGCTACGCACCTCTTCGTTGACCAGCAACTCCTGCCCGGTCCCGGTCATGCGGATCTGCCCGTTGACCATCACATAGGCCCGGTCCGACAGTTTCAGCGCATGGTTGGCGTTCTGCTCGACCAGGAAAATGGTCATGCCGGTCTTGGCCAGCTCGCGCAGGGTCGAGAAGATCTGCTTGACCACGATCGGCGCCAACCCCAGCGACGGCTCGTCCAGCAACAGCAGCTTGGGCCGGCTCATCAAGGCGCGGGCGATGGCCAGCATCTGCTGCTCGCCGCCAGACATGGTCATGGCCCGCTGGTTGCGTCGCTCCTTGAGTCGCGGGAACAGCTCGTACATGCGCTGCATGTCTTCGTCGGCATGCTTGTCGCCGATGGGGATGGTGCCCATCATCAGGTTCTCCTCGACGGTCATGTCGGGGAACACCCGCCGCCCTTCCGGTGACTGGGCGATGCCGTTGGAGGCGATGTAGTGCGACGACTTGCGGGTAATGTCAGTGCCACGGTAGAGGATCTGCCCGGAAGCTGCCCGCGGTTGGCCGAAGATCGACATCAGCAGCGTGGACTTGCCCGCACCGTTGGCACCGATCAGGCTGACCGTCTCGCCCTCCTCGATGTGCATCGAGACCTTCTTCAGCGCCTGGATCGGCCCATAGAACACATCCAGGTCCTTGAGCTCGAGAATGGGTGCACTCATATCAGTTCCTCTTCGTCGGCACCCAGGTAGGCGGCGATCACCGTCGGGTTGTTGCGGATGTCCTGCGGGGCGCCTTCGGCGATCACATTGCCGTGGTCGAGCACGACGATGTGATCGGAAATGCTCATGACCATGCCCATGTCGTGCTCGATCAGCACCACGGTGATGTCGTGTTCGTCGCGCAGCACACGGATCATGCGGCTCAGCGCCTCGGTCTCCTGCGGGTTGAGACCGGCGGCCGGCTCGTCCAGGCAGATGATCTTCGGCCGCGTGCACATGGCCCGGGCGATCTCCAGCCGACGCTGCTGACCGTACGACAACTCGCCAGCCAGGCGGTTGGCGCAATCGACCAGATCGACCACCTCCAACCAGTAGAACGCGTGGTCCAGCGCGTCGCTTTCGGCCTGGCGATACCCCTTGGTGTTGAGCACCCCGGCCAACAGGTTGCGGTTGACCCACATGTGCTGGGCCACCAGCAGGTTTTCCACCACCGACATTTCCTTGAACAGACGAATGTTCTGGAAGGTGCGCGCAAGGCCCGCGCGGTTCACCAGATGGGTACCGCCGAACATCTTGTAGTACAGACGATTGGCGAAGCGGGCCGGCGAAACGAAATCCGTCGCCTCGAAGCGTTCGCCCAGCAGTTGGATGACGTTGGTGTGGCTGCCACGCACGTTCAGCTCGATACGCCCACCGCTGGCCTTGTAGAAGCCGGTCAGGCAGTTGAACACCGTGGTCTTGCCGGCGCCGTTGGGGCCGATCAGGGCGAAGATCTGGTTGCGCTTGACCTTCAGGCTGACGTCGCTGAGCGCCTTGATGCCGCCGAACTGCATCATCAGGTTGTCGACCGAGAGAATGATTTCGTCGCTCATGGCGCCACTCCTTTACGTGGGACCACGCCAGTGCGGCTGATGCGAATCAGCCCTCGCGGTCGCCAGATCATCATCAGCACCATCAGCACACCGAACAGCAGCACGCGGTACTCGGAGAAGCTGCGTAGCAGCTCCGGCGCCACGGTCAGCACGAAGGCGGCGATCACCACGCCCACGGTCGAGCCCATCCCGCCCAGCACGACGATGGCCAGGATCAACGCCGATTCGAAGAAGGTGAACGAGGACGGGTTGACGAAGCCTTGGTAAGTGGCGAAGAACACACCGGCAAGACCGGCAGTAGACGCGCCAAGGGTGAAGGCCGAAAGCTTGACCAGCACGTGGTTCAGGCCCATCGAACGGCAGGCGATCTCGTCTTCGCGCAGCGCCTCCCAAGCGCGGCCGACCGGCATGCGCGTCAGCCGGTGCTTGATGTAGAGCACCGCCAATACCACCAGGAACAGCACGATGTAGATGAACAGGAACTTGTAGTTGGCGTTGTATTCGATACCGAAGAACTCGTGGAACGGCACCCCACCATCCTTCGCCCGACGGCCGAACTCCAGCCCGAAGAAGGTCGGCGACGGCGCCGGCATGCCGTTCGGGCCACCAGTGAACGACAGCCAGTTGTTCAGCACCAGGCGGATGATCTCACCGAAGCCCAGGGTCACGATCGCCAAGTAGTCGCCATGCATGCGCAACACCGGGAAGCCCAGTATGCATCCGGCCAGTGCCGCAGCGATGGCCGCTAGCGGTAGCACGCTCCAGAAGCCCAGCCCCAGGTACTGGTAGCCCAGCGCCAGGCCATAGGCGCCAATGGCGTAGAACGCCACGTAACCCAGGTCGAGCAACCCGGCCAGGCCGACCACGATGTTCAGGCCCAGGCCCAGCAGCACATAGATCAGCCCGAGGATGACCACGGTCAGCAAGTACTTGTTGGCAAAGATCGGGAAGACGATGGCGATGACGATCAGCGCCGGGATGATGTAGCGCAGGCGCGACTTGTAGTCGGGTGCCAGCACGTGCACGCCTGAGCCGCCGCTGTCGAAACCTTGCAGCAGGCGTTGGCCGGTGGTTGTCTGCAGGAACAGGCTGAGCACGAAGCGACCGATCATCACCCCGCCGACCAGCCAGGCCACGCGCCGGGGTTCTGCATTGAAGCTGTAGCCGTCGAGCACCACGCCGACGACAGGTCCGAAAACGATGAGCGCCAGCAGGCCGGCGACGAGGGTCTCGATCAGGCTGCGCTTGATGTCGAAACCCTTGCTTGGGGAAGTGGAGGCAGTATTGGCAACGGACATGATCACACCTTAGCCACGAGCGGGCGACCGAGCAGGCCTTGTGGACGGAAGATGAGGATTATCACCAACAGCGAGAAGCTGAATACGTCCTTGTAGTCGGAGTTGACCAGCCCAGAGAACAGCGACTCGGAAATGCCCAGGATGATCCCGCCGAGCATGGCGCCCGGTAGCGAGCCGATGCCCCCGAGTACCGCGGCAGTGAACGCCTTGATGCCGATGATGAAGCCCGCATAGAAGTCGAAGGTGCCGTAGTTCATGGTGATCAGCACACCCGCCAGCGCTGCCATCACCGCACCGATGACGAACACATAGGAGATCACCCGGTCGGTGTTGATCCCGAGGATCGACGCCATCTTGCGGTCCTGCTGGGTGGCGCGGCACATGCGCCCGAGCTTGGTGTACTTGATGACATAGGTGAGCAGGCCCATGCCGACGAAGGCGGCCACCAGGATGAAGATCTTGGTGTAGGTGAGCTGGACGAAGCCGGTGCCGATATCGACGCGCCAGGCACCTTCGAGCAGGGTCGGTACGCCTTGCTGGCGCGCCCCCTGGCTGAGTTGCGCGTAGTTCTGCAGGATCAGCGAGATACCGATGGCGCTGATCAGCGGCGCCAGGCGGGTGGAGTTGCGCAGTGGCTTGTAGGCGATGCGCTCGATGGTGAAGCCATAGACACCGGTGACGACAATGGTGAACAACAGCGTGCCAAGCATCAGCAGCGGGAAGGATTCGATACCGAAGTAGGCCAGCAATGCCAGGCTGATCGCCGCGAGATACGCGGAGATCATATACACCTCGCCGTGCGCGAAGTTGATCATGCCGATGATGCCATAGACCATTGTGTAGCCGATGGCGATCAGACCATAGACAGACCCGAGGGTCAGCCCATTGATCAGTTGCTGCAGGAAAATACCATCCATAACGCAATCTCACCTGTTGAGATTGCACGAGCGCCGACCACGGCGAGGGCAAGGGCAGAGCGTCCCTCGCCGCGCAGGACTGTGCAGATCTACGGATAAAGTACAAATACCGCGGGGCCGCGGCCCGGTGCGCCAAGGCGACCGGGCTTCAAGCCATTGTTATTTTTGTTTTTCCAGCTGGTGGTACTTGCCGTTGGCATCCCACTGGTAGACCACGTAGTCGGAGACGGTCAGGTCGCCCTTGCTGTCCCACTTCTTCTCGCCCATGACGGTCTTGACCGGATTGGCCTTGAGCCACTTGGCGGCGTCTTCGCCCTTGTTCGACTTGGCGCCGTTGAACGCGGCGGCCAGCGCCTGGATCGAGGCGTAGGCATACAGGGTATAGCCCTCAGGCTCGGTGCCGGCCTTGCGGAACTCCTCGACCACCGCCTTGCTGTCCGGCAGCAAGCGCGGGTCGGCACCAAAGGTCATGTACACGCCGTCGGTGTATTGCGCACCGCCTGCGGTGGCCACCAGTTCGTCGGTGACGATACCGTCGTCGGACATGAACTTGACGTCCTTCAGGCCCTGCTCGCGCAGTTGGCGCACCAGCGGACCGGCTTCCGGGTGCAGGCCGCCGAAGTAGACGACGTCGGCACCGGTGGAGCGGATCTTGGTGACCACGGCGCTGAAGTCCTTCTCGCCACGGGTCAGGCCTTCGTACAGCACAGGCTTGACGCCGCGCTTCTCGAGCTGCGCCTTGGTCGCATCGGCCAGGCCCTGGCCATAGGTGTCCTTGTCGTGCAGGACCGCGACCTTCTTGCCCTTGAGCACATCGACGATGTAGTCGCCGGCAACGATGCCCTGCTGGTCGTCACGTCCGCACATGCGGAACATGGCCGACAGGCCACGCTCGGTGACCTGCGGGTTGGTCGACCCGGGGGTGATCGCGATGACGCCCGCTTCGTCGTACACCTCGGAGGCGGGAATGGTGTTGGAGGAGCAGAAGTGTCCGACCACGCCGATCACCTTGTCCTGATCGACCAGGCGGTTGGCAACGGCCACGGCCTGCTTCGGCTCGCAGGCGTCATCGCCCTTGACCAGGACGATCTTCTCGCCGTTGATGCCGCCGGCCTTGTTGACCACATCGGCTGCCGCCTGGGCGCCCTTCATGTATTGCTCGCCAAACGCTGCGTTGGCGCCGGTCATCGGGCCCGCTACGCCGATCTTTACGTCGGCCTGTACATACGAAGAAACACCCAGTGCCGTAGCCACGGCCAGTGCCAGGAAACCTTTCTTGTAAAACGTCTGCGACATGAGGTGGTGCTCCTAGAGTTTTTTTAGTTGGCACTACAACTTCATCAACCCTGTGCTCTGAGCAAGGGCCGTGCCATCGGTTTTGTCTTCCGGGAAAACACACTCCGCTGGGCCACTGCAGACCTCCGGCGGTCGTTTCTTTATTGAGCGTGCAACCGTCTGCCACAGGGCAGGCGCCACTGAACGCAAAACAAAGGAGCAACCGCAAGGTGCCATCATTGCAACCCTCGCAAGTGTTTACGTGCAACCATCCTGTAACAGCATGACGTCACCGAAGTGCACACCGCTGGTGCGCGACTGCTACAGGCAGGCACTGTTTCAAGGCTAGACGCTGTGACGGGGAATGGTGGTTTATCGATGATGGCCTTTCGCAGTCAGGCGGCGTTTCCCCGCAAAGGGGCCACCACAAATCCCTGCCCCCCTCTCGAAGCTGGCACAATAGGCACCAATCGCCGCCCTGGAGCCATTCAATGAGCGAGAGCGCATTCGCCGAGCGCATCGTGCATAACCTGCTCGACACCGACTTCTACAAGCTCACCATGATGCAGGGCGTCCTGCACAACTACCCGGACGCCGACGTGGAATGGGAATTCCGCTGCCGCAATGGCGAAGACCTGCGCCCCTATCTGGGCGAAATCCGCCGGCAGATCGAACGGCTGGCCGACCTCACCCTCGACGACGGCCAACTGACCTTCCTCGAGCGTATCAGCTTCCTCAAGCCCGACTTCCTGCGCTTTCTCGGCCTGTTCCGCTTCAACCTGCGCTACCTGCGCATCGGCATCGAGCACGACCAGCTGTTCCTGCGCCTGCGCGGCCCGTGGCTGCACGTAATCCTGTTCGAGGTGCCGCTGCTGGCGATCATCAGTGAAGTGCGCAACCGCCACCTGCATCCGCAGATGCGCCTGAACGCTGCGCGCGACCAGCTCCATCGCAAGTTCGACTGGTTGCGCGCCAATGCCAGCGAAGAGGAGCTGCGCGCCCTGCAGGTCGCCGACTTCGGCACCCGCCGACGCTTCTCGAGCCGCGTGCAGGAAGAAGTGGTGCGGGTGATGCGCGATGACTTCCCGGCACGCTTCGTCGGCACCAGTAACGTCGACCTGGCATGGAAACTGGATATCAAGCCACTTGGCACCATGGCCCACGAATGGATCATGGCCCACCAGCAACTCGGCCCACGGTTGATCGACAGCCAGATCGCCGCACTGGACTGCTGGGTGCGCGAGTACCGCGGGCTGCTCGGCATCGCCTTGACCGACTGCATCACCATGGATGCATTCCTCGGCGACTTCGACCTGTACTTCGCCAAGCTCTTCGACGGCCTGCGCCACGATTCGGGCGAGCCGGTGGCCTGGGCGGAAAAGGCCATCGCGCACTACCGCAAGCTGGGGATCGATCCGATGACCAAGACCCTGGTGTTCTCCGATGGCCTGGACCTGCCGCGCACCCTGCAGATCTTCCGCGCACTGCGCGGTCGCATCAATGTCAGCTTCGGCATCGGCACCAACCTGACCTGTGACATTCCGGGTGTGGCGCCGATGAGCATCGTGCTTAAAATGACCGACTGCAACGGCTCGCCAGTGGCGAAGATTTCCGACGAAGCCGCCAAGACCCAATGCCGCGACGAGAACTTCGTCGCCTACCTGCGTCACGTATTCAAAGTCCCTAGCAAGGAGTAACCCATGCAAGCCGTTCAGCAAGAGATTGCCCAGGCGCTCAAGGTACAGCCGCCCTTCGCCGACGCCGCCGCGCTCGAGAAGGAAGTGGCCCGGCGCGTGGCCTTCATCAAGGACTGCCTGGCCAACGCCCGGCTCAAGACCCTGGTGCTAGGCATCAGCGGCGGCGTCGATTCGCTGACCGCTGCCCTGCTCGCCCAACGCGCTGTCAATGAACTGCGCGCCGAGACCGGCGACCAGGCCTATACCTTCATCGCCGTACGCCTGCCCTACCAGGTACAGCACGACGAGCACGACGCTCAGGCCTGCCTGGAGGTGATCAAGGCAGACGAAGTGCACACCGTCGATATCGCCCCGGCTGTCAGGGCCCTGGCCGCCGAAGTGGTGGAACTGAAGAACGGTTCGCCGACCCTGGTCGACTTCGTCGTCGGCAACGTCAAGGCGCGCACCCGCATGGTCGCCCAGTACACCATCGCTGGCGCGCGCGCAGGCCTGGTGATCGGCACCGACCACGCCGCCGAGGCGGTGATGGGCTTCTTTACCAAGTTCGGTGATGGTGCCTGTGACCTGGCGCCGCTGAGCGGGCTGGTGAAGAACCAGGTGCGGGCGATCGCGCGCAGCTTCGGTGCGCCGGAATCGCTGGTGGAGAAGGTGCCGACTGCAGATCTGGAAGACCTGGAACCAGGCAAGCCGGACGAGGCATCGCACGGGGTGACCTACAAGGAGATCGACGCCTTCCTGCACGGTGAGTCGGTGCGCCAGGAAGCCTTCGACATTATCGTCGCCACCTACCGCAAGACCCAGCACAAGCGCGAACTGCCGTTCGCCCCTTGAAAAGCTTCGCGGGCAAGCGCGCTCCCACAAGTTGTTCACTGTTCTCAAGGGCAGTGAACAACTTGTGGGAGCGGGCTTGCCCGCGAGTTGGGCCTTAAGGCCCTACACAACAGCCATTACTTGACGACAACCTTGCCCTTCATCATCGAGATGTGGCCCGGGAAGGTGCAGAAGAAGCTGTAGTCGCCACCGGCTTCGAGCTTGGAGGTGTCCAGCTTGATGGTGTCTTTCTCGCCAGCGCCGATCATCTTGGTGTGGGCGATGATCGCAGCGTTGTCAGCCTTGATGTAGTCCTTGTCCAGACCCTGGGTCATGCCCTCGGTGGCAATGGCCTGCATGTCGGCCGTCTTGCTGATCACCAGGTTATGGCCCATGACGTTCTTCGGCAGGCTGCCACCATGAGTCAGTTCGATCTCGACGGTCTTGCAGCTCTTGTCGACGGTGAACTCCTTGGTGTTGAACGACATCTGGTCGGTAGAGTCGACAGTCACCTTGCAGTCGGCGGCAAAGACAGAAGCGCTGGCGAGGGTCAGCAGGGATACCGCTACAGCTTTCGCAAACATCGTGAATCTCCTTGGCAGGGTTTTATCAATTGCGAGACTGCCTGAAACCGGCCAGGCCCTTGCTGATTTGAATCAAGGGCCATCAATGAGCCAGCCAGTAGTATTGTTCAATGGATTGTATACAAACAATCTAAGAGCACATCATGCCTGCTTGATAGACGATGGGACAACCTCTCATTTAGGAGCAAGTGCCATGAATCTCGGAAATTTCATGCGCGGCCTGTTGGCTGCCTATGCGTGCGGCGCAACCGGTGCTGCGGTCTGCGAGTTCGCCCGACCGGAGTGAACTCGACGCTTGGAGCACGCTGCATTGCGTCTTACCCTGTGTGCCCCGCTGCCTGCGCAGCGGGTGAACTGCACTGGAGATAAGCAATGCCCGTACGTTCCGTCTGTGTCTTCTGCGGCGCCAGCATCGGCGCCAACCCGGCCTATCGTGAGGCCGCCATCGCCCTCGGCCAGGCCATCGCCCACCGCGGCCTGACTCTGGTCTACGGCGGTGGCGCCGTCGGCCTCATGGGCATCGTCGCCGATGCTGCCATGGCCGCTGGTGGCGAAGTCATCGGCATCATCCCGCAGAGCCTGATGGACGCCGAAGTCGGCCACAAAGGGCTGACGCGCCTGGAGGTGGTCGACGGCATGCATGCCCGCAAGGCGCGCATGGCCGAGCTCAGCGATGCCTTCATCGCCCTACCGGGTGGGCTGGGTACGCTGGAAGAGTTGTTCGAGGTCTGGACCTGGGGCCAACTGGGCTATCACGCCAAGCCGCTGGGGCTGCTGGATGTGAATGGCTTCTATGAAAAGCTTGGCGGCTTCCTCGACCATATCGTCGAGGAAGGTTTCGTGCGGCCGCAGCACCGGGCGATGCTGTTGCTCGGTCAGCAGGCGGATGAGCTGCTCGATGGCATGGACAGCTTCATCGCCCCGGTGGCGCCGAAGTGGGTCGATCACAAGCCTGATTGATCGTTTTACAGAACCTGTGGGGACGGCGCTTCGCCCCCACCATGTTCCTTGCGGGCCTGGAGGTCAGCGCGGAATCACTGGCTGGCGCGGCTTCTTGTTGCCCTTGCCGCCTTTGGCCGCTTCCTTGCGCTCCTTGGCCGCCTGCTGGTTGCGGGCGAATGCCTCGGCCTTGGCCTTCTCGCGCTTGTCCCACGGCTTGCTGCCATCGCTGGCACGCGGCGGCAGGCCGTTGTGCTGGGTGAGGATCTTCTGCTCCTTGGCCACCTTGTGGCTGCCAGCCGGCGTCGAGTTCTTGCGACGGGCGCTCTGGTAGCTGTCGGTCTGCGGCTGGTGCAGCGGGATCAACTGGTGCTTGCCCGGGCCGATCAGGTCGGCGCGCCCCATGCGGGTCAGCGCTTCACGCAGCATCGGCCAGCCCTTCGGGTCGTGGTAGCGCAGGAACGCCTTGTGCAGGCGGCGCTGCTCGTCGCTCTTGACGATCTCCACACCCTCACTCTTGTAGGTAACCTTGCGCAGCGGGTTCTTGCCCGAGTGGTACATGGCCGTGGCGGACGCCATGGGCGAAGGGTAGAACGCCTGCACCTGGTCGGCGCGGAAACCGTTGCCCTTGAGCCAGAGGGCCAGGTTCATCATGTCTTCGTCGGTGGTACCAGGATGCGCAGCGATGAAGTACGGGATCAGGTACTGCTCCTTGCCCGCTTCCTTCGAGTACTTCTCGAACATGCGCTTGAAGCGGTCGTAGCTGCCGATACCCGGCTTCATCATCTTGTCCAGCGGACCACGCTCGGTGTGCTCCGGGGCGATCTTGAGGTAGCCACCGACGTGGTGGGTGACCAGCTCCTTCACGTACTCCGGCGACTCGACCGCCAGGTCGTAACGCAGGCCCGAGGCGATGAGGATCTTTTTCACCCCCGGCAGCGCACGCGCCTTGCGATACAGCGAGATCAGCGAGCTGTGGTCGGTATTGAGGTTCTCGCAGATGCCCGGGAACACACATGACGGCTTGCGGCAGTGCTTCTCGATCTCGTGGCTCTTGCAGGCGATGCGATACATGTTGGCGGTCGGGCCGCCCAGGTCGGAGACCACGCCGGTGAAGCCCGGTACCTTGTCGCGCATCTCCTCGATCTCGTGCAGGATCGATTCGTGGGAGCGGTTCTGGATGATCCGGCCTTCGTGCTCGGTGATCGAGCAGAAGGTACACCCGCCGAAGCAGCCGCGCATGATGTTCACCGAGAAGCGGATCATCTCGTAGGCCGGGATGCGCTCCTTGCCATAGGCCGGGTGCGGGACGCGCGCGTAGGGCATGCCGAACACGTAGTCCATTTCCTCGGTGCTCATCGGAATGGGTGGTGGGTTGAACCACACGTCCACTTCACCGTGCTTCTGCACCAGGGCGCGGGCGTTGCCTGGGTTGGTTTCCAGGTGCAGCACGCGGTTGGCGTGGGCATAGAGCACCGGGTCGTTGCGTACCTTCTCGAACGATGGCAGACGGATCACCGACTTCTCGCGGGTCATGCGCGGGCTGTCGAGAATCTGTACGACCTTGGCTTCGTTCGGGTCTTCCACCTCGCCCTTGGCCTGCTCGATGGCGCAGGCCTGGGTGTCCTGGGTGTTGACGTAGGGGTTGATGATCTTGTCGACACGGCCCGGACGGTCGATGCGGGTGGAGTCGATCTCGTACCAGCCCTCGGGGGTGTCCCGGCGGATGAACGCGGTGCCGCGCACGTCGGTGATCGACTCGATCTTCTCGCCGTTGGACAAGCGCTGGGCAACCTCGACCACCGCCCGCTCGGCGTTGCCGAACAGCAGGATATCGGCGCTGGCATCGACCAGGATCGAGTGGCGGACCTTGTCCTGCCAGTAGTCGTAGTGGGCGATGCGGCGCAGCGAGGCCTCGATGCCACCGAGCACGATCGGCACGTGCTTGTAGGCTTCCTTGCAGCGCTGGCTGTACACCAGGCTGGCGCGGTCCGGACGGCTGCCGGCCAGGCCACCAGGCGTGTAGGCGTCGTCGGAACGCACCTTCTTGTCGGCGGTGTAACGGTTGATCATCGAATCCATGTTGCCGGCCGCGACACCGAAGAACAGGTTCGGCTCGCCGAGCTTCATGAAGTCGTCTTTGGACTGCCAGTTCGGCTGGGCAATGATACCGACGCGAAAGCCCTGGGCTTCCAGCAGGCGGCCGATGATGGCCATGCCGAACGATGGGTGGTCGACGTAGGCGTCACCGGTCACGATGATGATGTCGCAGGAATCCCAGCCGAGCTGATCCATCTCCTCCCTGCTCATCGGCAGGAAAGGCGCTGGCCCGAAGCATTCGGCCCAGTACTTGGGATAGTCGTAGAGTGGTTTGGCTGCTTGCATGTCAGTGACCGGTTCTGGTGTGCAGGGAAATCGCGGGCGCGGAATATAGCACAAATTTTGACCAAATCCGACGGTGGTGGTCGGAATCATAGTGATCGCCCAGAAAAACATCGCCCCCCTGTGGTAGCGGGTTTACCCGCGAATGCGATGGCGGGTTCAACATCGCATTCGCGGGTAAACCCGCTACCACAGGGGGGCCGATTCAGTTCTGGGGGGTTATTCGTCGTCGTCGAAGTTGTACATGCCCGGCGCCAGGTTCTCGAAGCGGGTGTACTTGCCAATGAACGCCAGGCGTACAAAACCGATCGGACCGTTACGCTGCTTGCCGATGATGATTTCCGCCACGCCCTTGTGCTCGGTCTCGGGGTGATACACCTCGTCACGGTAGACGAACATGATCACGTCGGCGTCCTGCTCGATCGCTCCGGATTCACGAAGGTCGGAGTTGACCGGGCGCTTGTTCGGGCGCTGCTCCAGGGAGCGGTTGAGCTGCGACAGCGCGATGACCGGGCAGTTGAACTCCTTGGCCAGGGCCTTGAGCGAGCGCGAGATCTCGGAAATCTCGTTGGTCCGGTTGTCGCCGGCCGAGCCCGGAATCTGCATCAGCTGCAGGTAGTCGACCATGATCAGCGCGATCTCGCCATGCTCACGCGCCAGGCGGCGGGTACGTGCACGCATCTCCGAGGGGCTGATACCGGCGGTGTCGTCGATGAACAGCTTGCGGTCATTGAGCAGATTGACCGCCGAGGTCAGGCGCGGCCAGTCATCGTCGTCGAGCTGGCCGGAGCGGACCTTGGTCTGGTCGATGCGACCCAGCGACGAGAGCATACGCATGATCAGCGATTCGCCAGGCATCTCGAGGGAGAACACCAGCACAGCCTTGTCGCTGCGCAGCACGGCGTTCTCGACCAGGTTCATGGCGAAGGTGGTCTTGCCCATCGACGGACGGCCGGCGACGATGACCAGGTCGGCGGGCTGCAGGCCGCTGGTCTTCTCGTCCAGGTCGGTAAAGCCGGTGGAAACACCGGTGATGTCGCTGTCGGAGTTGAACAAGGTGTCGATACGGTCGATAGCCATGGTCAACAGCTCGTTGACCCCCACCGGTCCACCGGTCTTGGGCCGCGCCTCGGCGATCTGGAAGATCTGCCGCTCGGCGTCGTCGAGAATCTCTTCGGCGTTGCGCCCTTGCGGGTTGAAGGCGTTGTCGGCGATGTCGGTACTGATGCTGATCAATTGGCGCAGCGTCGCCCGCTCGCGGATGATCGCGGCGTAGGCCTTGATGTTGGCCACCGACGGAGTGTTCTTGGCCAGCTCGGCCAGGTACGCCAGGCCACCGACCTGGGTCGATAGGCCTTCCTTGTCCAACTGCTCGTGCAGGGTGACCACGTCGAACGGCTGGTTGGCATCGGCCAGCTTGTGCACAGCACGGAAAATCAGACGGTGGTCATGCCGGTAGAAATCGCCATCGGACACCTGGTCCAGCACTCGCTCCCAGGCGTTGTTATCCAGCATCAAGCCACCGAGCACAGCCTGTTCGGCCTCGATGGAATGCGGCGGCACTTTCAGGGCAGCGGTTTGCAGGTCGAGCTGTTCGGGATTGGTAATCTCGTTCATGGCCACGCAAGAATTCTGGGGGGTTCAAAAAGACAAAGGGCACGGCCTGAAAAACAGGACCGTGCCCGATGTTAACCGGCTGGCCCGCAAGGGGCCAGTCAGTCAGCGCAGCTTAGGCAGCTACGACGACCACGCGTACGGTGGCTTCAACGTCGCTGTGCAGGTGCACAGCTACGTCGTATTCGCCAACCTGACGGATGGTGCCGTTCGGCAGACGAACTTCAGCCTTGGCCACTTCAACGCCGGAGGCGGTCAGAGCATCAGCGATGTCGTGGGTGCCGATCGAACCGAACAGCTTGCCTTCGTCGCCAGCGGTGGCAGTGATGGTCACTTCCAGCTCGGCCAGTTGGGCAGCGCGGCTTTCAGCCGAAGCTTTCTTGTCGGCAGCGGCTTTTTCCAGCTCTGCACGACGCTCTTCGAATGCAGCCAGGTTAGCGGCGTTGGCAACGGTGGCCTTGCCGAATGGCAGCAGGAAGTTACGGCCGTAACCAGCCTTAACTTTTACTTTGTCGCCCAGGTTGCCCAGGTTGGCGACTTTTTCCAGCAGGATCAGTTCCATTTGGTAAAACCTCTTAACTTTTAACCTTCACCGTTCGCGGAATCATTCCCCTTGGGGGAGTGGCGACCGCGAAAATCAATCAGGCTGTCGACAATGGCCAAGACCACGAGCAACGGATAGGTCAGCTGCATGAACAGCACCAGCGTCACGTACAACCCCACCAGCCAGAACCTGGCCAAGCGTTTCTGGGCCACCAGCCCATGCAGCAGGGCAATGCCCGCGAACATGAGCGGCACACTGCACAGCGGCGTAAGCAAGGCGACGGCGGAACCGAAGTTCGGCCCGAACACCATGCACGCCAGCAGCACCAGTGCCGGCACCAGGGGAATCCGCACCGCTTGAAACTCGCGGCCGAAACCTCCCGGGTTGTACAACGCGGCCTGCCAGTACCGGCCCAACATCAGGGCCAGAACGCTGACGACCTGCAGCAAAGCTGCAATCAGGCCGTTGAGCACCGGTACGATGAGTGCCCCCAGGTGTGCCTGCTCCTCTACCGACAACTGCTGGTAGAGACCGTCGAGCATCTGCGGCAGGGCTTTTTCAAGCGCTCGCGCCAGAGCTTCGATCGGTTCGCGGAACACTGAACCGAGGATGACACCGTACAACAGGCCCAAGGCGATGCTGGACAACAGCACCCGGTTCCAGGAGTGCCCGGCGCGCAACAGCGCAGCCAGCCCCAGCGTCCCCAGCAGCACCATCAAGGTGCGCGGCTCACCGAAGATCCACCAGGCCAGCGCGGGCAAGATGCCCCACACGATGACCGAGGATGCGTCCTTGAAACCACGCCGCAGGAACACCAGGCTCCCGGCGGCGGCACTCAACCAGAACAACAGCGGCAATGCCGCACAACCAGCCACCACGACAGTGGCCTGCACACGACCGCGCATGATGAAATCAGCCAACGCTCGCATGCCTATCCCTTACTACTTGTCGACGACCCGGTCTCAGCGGCCGTGGCTGTCGGTGTAGGGCAGCAGGGCCAGGAAGCGGGCGCGCTTGATAGCGGTAGCCAGCTGACGCTGATAACGAGCTTTGGTACCAGTGATACGGCTTGGAACGATCTTGCCGGTTTCGGATACGTAAGCTTTCAGGGTGTTGAGATCTTTGAAGTCGATCTCTTTCACGTCTTCAGCAGTGAAGCGGCAGAATTTACGACGACGGAAGAAACGTGCCATTTAATAGGCTCCTCTAAAGGTCCGTGGATTACTCGTCAGCGTTATCGCTGGAGTCGCTGTCATTGCTGTCGTCGCCATCGGCGGAGTCAGCATGCTCAGGACGCTCGCGACGCTCACGGCGCTCGCTGCGGTTCTCTTCAGCCTTCAGCATCTCGGACTGACCGGTAACGGCTTCGTCGCGACGGATGACCAGGTTACGGATAACGGCATCGTTGTAGCGGAAGTTGTCTTCCAGCTCGGC